>ENA-ORXF01000074-ORXF01000074.1-marine-metagenome-genome-assembly--contig:-NODE-74-length-71651-cov-12.809232_pt1 | contig 71651 bp, 64 predicted proteins | sample MGYA00237864_ERZ511476 | MGnify/ENA primary metagenome ERZ511476 (study PRJEB26306, sample SAMN06343908) | marine metagenome | isolation source: coastal waters | place: Atlantic Ocean: West Antarctic...
TTGATGGAAAATGAATCTGGTGCGCTTTCGAGGGTTGTCGGCCTGTTTTCTCAGCGTGGTTACAATATTGATACGCTGGCGGTGGCCCCTACTGACGATGATACGTTGTCTCGCTTAACTCTGACCACCAATGGCGATGACCAGATGGCGGAACAGATTGTTAAACAGCTGCATAAGTTAATCGACACTATTAAGGTGGTTGATCTTACCGAGGGGCCACATATTGAGCGAGAGTTAATGTTAGTGAAGATTAAGGCGGCTGACAGTGACAGTCGAGCTGAGCTGAAAAATTGTGTAGAAATTTTTCGAGGGCACATTATCGATGTTACCCCAACCACCTACACTGTTCAGCTAGCGGGGGATAGTGACAAACTTAATGCCTTTATCGAAGCGGTCAGTCAGATTGGTATTATGGAGGTTTCACGCAGTGGCGTGACGGGTATTTCGCGCGGTGATAAGTTTATTCGTATTAATTGATAGTGAGGAATATTAACGCTGTGCTTTATAATATCAACGACCTTCATGAAGAGGGTCGTTTTGTTTTTAACCCTGTGCAATACTGCATAAAATTAACGAAATAACGAGTGTCAAATGAGCAAAGCTAGTACTTTTTCAAGAGTAGTGGACCTAGATGGAGGAATTAATTTCCGTGACTTAGGCGGCTATTCAAATAACCAAGGTAAGACGGTGAAGTGGCGTAAAATTATGCGTTGCGGGCACCTCGCTAATCTTAGTGAACAAGACTTAAATGTATTAGAAGATATTGGCGTTACCCAGATTCATGACTTTCGTCGCAAAGATGAGCAAACGCAGTCGCCGAGCTGCGCAATTAGGGCCGAATTTGTCGATGATTATCAGATATCTATTGGTGATATTTCACGCTTTTGGGAGTTTTTGTTTGAAGGAGAACTCACACCAGAGTCCTCGCATGAATTAGTGGTTAATTCTTATCGTTCTTGCATCGATGTTGTTATCCCTGCCTTCAGTCGCTTTATGCGTCAGATCGTTGATAATGCCGATAATTCAAGTGTTTTTCATTGCTCTGCGGGCAAAGATAGAACGGGTATGGCTGCCGCACTGATACTAGCCGCTCTTGATGTACCGCGTGAAACCATCATTGAGGATTATCTTCTTACTCGCGAGCATTATGATTCAACCAAATTGATCGAGATCATTGAGGGCCATTTGAAAGAGGCTAAGGTCGAAAGTTGGGAGAGGGCATGGCTTACTCCCTATGTGTCTGTGCACCGAGATAATATAGACGCATTCTTGGATGCCATTGATGAGCGTTATGGCTCAATAAAAAGCTATCTAATGGATGCATTGGGGTTGTCAGAAGCTGATTTAGGCCAAATGCATAAACAGTTTTTGGATGACTGAGAGTGATTGGCGTATAATGGCCAACCGAATTCAAGGGTAATGTCGAGATTCGTAATATGGTAAACAAGTCAGAGTCAGCAGAAAAAGTGGTTGAAATTAAGCAGGGAAATAATTCAGAGCCGGGGGTTAGACCGGTTCGGAAGGGGATCTATCTGCTGCCCAACTTACTGACCACCGGTGCATTGTTCGGAGGCTTTTACGCGGTACTATCAGGATTTAGTGGGCAGTATGAATGGGCCGCGATGGCAATCTTTGCTGCCATGCTGTTTGACGGTCTTGATGGACGCGTTGCTCGTATGACTAATACCCAAAGCGATTTTGGTGTTCAGTATGACAGCCTGTCGGACATGGTTTCTTTTGGGGTTGCCCCAGCAATTGTTGCTTATGGTTGGGGTGTCAGCGACCTTGGGAAGATAGGTTTGGCCGCAGCTTTCGTCTATGCCTCATGTGCAGCGCTGAGGCTGGCGCGGTTTAATGTTCAGGCAGGAATTTCTGATGGCAAAGTCTTTACTGGGCTTCCCAGTCCAGTGGCGGCAGCTTTAGTCGCCGGGTTTGTGTGGTCACTTCATGATGTAGTGCCATCATTTTGGTTGTCCAGTCTAGGTGCCGCTCTTACGGCGACTGCTGGCCTCTTGATGGTCTCTAACTTTCAGTACCCTAGTTTTAAGCAGGTTGATTTAAAAGGCAAAGTCCCCTTTATTGTTATTCTATCTGCGGTGATGGGCTTTGTGGTAATTACCATTGACCCACCGCGAATATTGTTTGCCATTGCTATAGCATTTGCATTTTCGGCTCCATTTATCTGGGTTGGCAAAAAAATTGGGCTTATTCCAGTTAGAGAATAGGTGCTTGCAACGCTTGGATTTATCGCGCAAATCTGATTAAATACATTCATGAATTACTCAACCAGTCTTCTTAACTTTCTTGAAAGCGCACTTTGTGTGCTTCCTATGCGTGCTCTTCTCGTTCTCCTGCCCTGAGGGGCATCTATTGTTATACCTCAAAAATAGTACAAAGCGGACATGATTCGCTAAAAGTGGCGGTTTATTGTGTATAACGTGTGATCTTTCGGCGTGCCAATAAGCAAGTAGAATATTAGGTCGATTGCGTTCTACAATAGTAGCAGTTGATAGGTATGGCTTTGAAAAGGTAATTTGACCATGACAACAAAAGAAAAATTAGTTATTTTTGATACGACTCTTCGTGACGGCGAGCAGAGTCCGGGCGCGTCTATGACAAAAGATGAGAAGCTCAGAATAGCTACGGTTCTAGAAAAAATGAATGTAGATGTTATCGAGGCAGGCTTTGCAGTGTCCAGTCAAGGCGACTTTGATGCGGTAAAACTGATTGCAGATACTGTCCGAGATAGCCGGATATGTAGTCTTTCTAGGGCTATGACCGGTGATATAGAGCGTGCTGGTGAAGCGCTTCGAGGGGCAAGTGCAGGACGTATTCATACCTTTATTGCTACATCCCCAATCCATATGAAATATAAGCTGCAGATGGAGCCGAAGGACGTTTTAGCGCAGGCGATTGGTGCGGTCAAAACCGCGAGAGATTTGATTGATGATGTCGAATTTTCACTTGAAGATGCTAGTCGAACCGATTTTGATTTTATGTGCCGAGTGACTGAGGCAGTTATTGCTGCTGGGGCGAGAACCATTAATCTACCAGATACCGTTGGTTATTCAGCACCTGGTGAATATGGCTCAATGATTCAGCGCCTTATGAACACAGTTCCTAACGCTGATAAGGCCATTTTTTCAGTTCACTGCCACAATGACTTGGGTCTGGCCGTAGCTAATAGCCTTTCTGCGATCCAAAGCGGTGCGCGTCAGGTGGAATGCACGATTAATGGCCTCGGAGAAAGGGCGGGTAACGCATCCTTGGAAGAGATAGTAATGGCGATTCGAACGCGCCAAGATCTATATCCTGTTGAGACAATGATTGATCCGTCGCACATAGTGCCTATATCGCGGCTGGTATCAAGTATTACTGGGTTCCCAGTGCAACCGAACAAAGCGATTGTGGGCGCTAATGCCTTCGCACATGAATCAGGAATACACCAAGACGGTATTCTAAAAATGCGAGAAACCTATGAAATCATGAAAGCTGAAGATGTGGGTTGGTCAACTAATAAATTGTCGCTTGGTAAGTTGTCAGGGCGTGCAGCACTTGCCGCTCGGTTAGGAGATCTTGGTATAAGTTTTGACAGTAAAGAAGATTTTAATCAGGCATTTCGGCGCTTCAAAGATTTAGCTGACAAGAAGCGTGAGATTTTTGATGAAGACCTTCAGGCGCTGGTATCGGATGTGCAGATGGGTACCGAAGATGAAGCTCTAACCCTTGTTGAATTGGAAGTATTATCAAAGTCGGGTCAGTCGCCTCATGCAAAATTAACTATTCGTTATCAGGATCAGAATCATGCGGCTGAAGCCAGTGGCGATGGTGCAGTTGATGCCATCTTTAATGCGATTGAAAAACTGATAAAGAGTGGTACTGAGCTGCAACTTTATTCTGTAAATGCGGTTACGCAGGGAACGGATTCTCAAGGAGGCGTAACGGTTCGTTTAGAAAAAGAGGGGCGAATCATTAATGGCCAAGGCGCCGATACTGATATTTTGGTAGCTAGTGCAAAAGCGTACTTGCATGCGTTGACGCTAATGCGCAACCCTGGACGGCTACATCCTCAGTTGGGAGGCGTTTAGTGGTTGACGCTCTTCGCCATCATTATTTAAAAACACTGGGTATTGTGGAGTATATACCGAGAGGTTTTGTCGATGATAGCGAAGGGACGCTCGCTCCACCTCAGAAGGAACCGCTGACGGAAGTAAGGGCAACGGCAATCAATCAATTACTAACTGAACATGCTGGCATACCTGAAGTTATAGTTGCTGAGAAATCGCCTTTGATTGTGTCTAGCGGGACATTGTCTGACCAGAGTGCCGCCTCTGCAGAGATGACTTCGATCACAAGTGAAAGCATTGAGGTGAAAATAGCACTTTGGCAGCCTCATGATAAATTACTAATCTGTGGTGCCCTAGATAATGAATTGCCAAGTCCTGAGCAGACGCAGTTATTGTCTAATATTCTCATTTCAATGGGCCATAAGGGTGGAGTCTTACCTCAGTTCGAGCTTGCACAGTGGCCGCCGTTCGCCAATATGCAGGGTGGCGAGATAGACGCTAGAGATTTTCTGTCGACGCTTATTAACGCTAGATTAGAAAGTAGTCAGACGCATATGATATTAATGCTAGGCTCAGTAACGACTGACTGGGTACTGACAGATCAACAAAAATTTGATCTTAAGCATGGGCAAGTTAAGGTAAATGAGAAGGTCACTGCTGTTGTAATCCCCTCACTGGAAGAAATGATTACTGACCCTAAATTAAAGCGCCAGGCATGGGATGTAATTAAACCTTTTGCACCAAATGGCGAGGTTCATCGGCAGCAAGAGACACAATGATCGCCAGCACTACGGTAGTTAATGTGCGCCAAATGTGTCCCAATGATTTTGACGCAGTGTTTGAGATTGAGCAGCGAAATGCAAAGCATGCGTGGACTAAACAGCAGATTATCGAATCGCTTCAGTGCACTCAGGTTTTGATACTGGATCAAAAGTTGGCTGGATTTGTAGTGCTTAGGACCATTATTGACCAAGCCGAATTACAAAATATTTCGATTCATAATGATTGCCAGTTGTTGGGTTATGGCGAGTACCTCCTTAATCATGGCATCAATAATCTTGCTAATAGTGTTAATAAAGTCTATCTAGAGGTGAGAGTATCTAATTTTTCAGCAATTCGTTTGTATAACAAGATGGGTTTCTTAGAAATCGGTCAGCGAAGAGATTATTATCCTACAGAGTTTGGTCGTGAAGATGCACTAACCATGTGCTTAGGTATTGTATGAGTTAGTCAGTTGAATCATTTTATGTCTCTTGTGTGGGGCAGAAGGTGATAGAGTATTCATCGTCAATAGGGAAGCGTGTATTGAGCAGGTGTTGATGCACCATTGTTTGTTAATTTTACTTAAGGGGTTTAAATGGATATTCAACTGTTGTACTGGCATTGGTTAGTTCTTGGCATGTTGTTGGTTGTCGCTGAAATATTTGTACCTAGCTTTACGATTCTATGGTTCGGCTTAGGTGCACTAGTAGTGGGTTTCGTTGAGATGTTTGTTCCTATGTCTATGACCGTTCAAATATTACTATGGACTGTATCCTCAGTACTTTTTGCAGTGGGCTGGTTCAAAGCGATCAAACCGAAAATGGCCGCAGCTAATCAAAATAAGCAATCGCAACAATCGGCTATAGGGGAATCTGGTTTAGTGATAAAGCTTCCCACAGAGAGCACCTTGGGAAGTATGAGATTCAGTACGCCGGTTCTTGATTGCGACGAGTGGTACTTTAAATGCGACACCAAAGTTGAACTAGGTGATAGGCTACACATACAGGAAATTTCTGACCAAACCCTTGTGGTTGTCAGACTCGATTAATTAATTAAGGAGATATTAAAAAATGGGTAATCTTATTGCTATAGGTACAGTATTTTTAGTTGCGTTAATCACATTATTTAAGGCTGTTCGGTTGGTGCCTCAGGGGTCAAAGTGGGTTGTGCAAAGGCTAGGAAAGTTTCATAAGTCATTAAGCCCCGGATTAAATTTTTTGGTTCCCTATATCGATGTGGTAGCTTTTAAAGCGACCACTAAAGATATTGTATTAGAAATTCCTTCTCAGGAAGTCATTACGCGTGACAACGTAGTGATTATCGCCAATGCAGTGGCGTATATTAATATTCTATCTCCAGAAAAGGCGGTCTATGGGGTGGAGGATTATGAGCTAGCTATTCGCACATTAGTCCAGACATCTTTGCGTTCGATTGTTGGCGAGATGACACTCGATGACGCCCTATCTTCACGTGATCAGATCAAAGCAAAGCTGAAAACATCAATTTCGGATGATATCGCTGACTGGGGTATTACGCTAAAAACTGTTGAAATTCAGGATATTCAGCCCTCGGGAACCATGCAGTCAGCGATGGAAGAACAGGCTGCGGCCGAGCGTCAGAGACGCGCAACCGTGACCCGAGCCGACGGTGAGAAAACTGCCGCAATTCTTGAAGCTGACGGTCGTCTTGAGGCTTCGCGGCGTGACGCTGAAGCAAAAGTAGTTTTAGCCGAAGCAACTAAGTCTGCGCTAACAAAGATTAACGAAGCCATTCAAGATAAAGAACTACCCGCTATGTATATGCTAGGTGAAAAATATATTGAAGCGATGCAATCCATGGCCAGGTCTGACAACGCAAAATTGGTAGTATTGCCAGCGGATATACCTGCTGCAGTTCGCGGCATTATGAACAACACTAAGTAAACGGGTTGTTTATAAGTACGTAACAAAACTCGGGGCCAGCCTTGCTGGCCTTTTTAAATTGCTCTTTTTTATCTCATCGAAGTGCACTGAACACTGTAACCACTCCTGTAATCGCTGATATGTTGAATCCAGATTCATCATCTAGACCCTATTACTGAGGGTGAACGGAAAACCACTCTTGATGACGTGATACCTTTGTGTGGTAATTGTGACTTACTAGCGCACTCTGTGAGACCACCGCTTTCGCTTAAACAGATGAAGGATATTTTTTGATTCGCTGGAATAGTGAAAGACTAGCCAATTAAAAGTAAATCTGTTGAAGCCTCCATATCTAGCATCAAAGCTCAGCAGATTTATGTCAACAGAGATTGAGACAATCTAGCTATTCTCATCGTCAGCTAGCATGCTCATATCGACACCACATTATTAGCGTTTGACCCTCAAGCACGCAAGCTCTTGCTCTCTAGCATTAAGGTCACATTATGGTGGGAGAAAACGTTGTTACAGTTGGGCATGCACATAATTAGTGGTTAGTTTGCGAAGGACTTTTTGAGTAAACATTGAGTGTTGGGATACGAGGCTAAAACGGTTACCATGGGCGCCTTTAACACTGTAACTTAAATCGGGATAACTCTATGCAACCTCTGTCAGATAACCTTCAGGAAAACTTTGACCGCTTGATTGTTGAGTGTCTTGAGCAAGGCTGTGTATGGGGGCTCCAAGATTCTACTGAAAACTGGGCGTTGGTTGGTTCCACTGATCATGATGATATTGATGTCATTCCATTTTGGTCCTCCAAGTTACTGGCTGAAGCTCTATGCGTTGGAGAATGGGATGTCTATAAGCCAGTGGCCATTGAGATGGAAGAGTTTTTAGATGATTGGCTACCTGGCATGCACAGCGATGTGCTGCTGGTCGGTGTAAATTGGAATGTTGATCTTGAAGGTGCAGAAATTGAGCCTCTGGATTTACTTGAAGAGTTCGAAGCAGAATTGGATTAATACATGTTTATTGATCAATTTGCGCACCAAAGTGGCACTCGACTATCTGTTAGTGCCGATCAGGCCAGCGATTTTGCTAAAACCGTCAGCGGCGATTTTAACCCAATTCATGACCCCGGCAATAGACGCTTTTGCGTTCCGGGTGATTTACTATTTGCCCTAGCTGTTGAGCGTTATGGCCTGGCGCAGTCGATGGAATTTCACTTCTCTGGTCTGGTACCTGCGGATACTGCTCTTATTTTCCCACCTTATCAATCTAACCAGTTTCAGATTTTAGATGGCAGAGGGAAGGAGTATTTAAGACTCTCGCTAGAGGGTAATCGAGTATCGGCCGCTGCTGGAGCAGAGGAACTTATTAGAGCCTATGTACATTTTTCCGGACAAAATTTCCCGCATATTTTAGTGCCATTGATGACTGAGAAAAATGTAATGATTAATGCGCAACGTCCACTGGTCATTTACCAGTCCATGTCTTTGCAATTAGATGAACTTAGTTTAACTAAACCGACCTTACAATTATCGGAAACAACCTTAGACGTCGATGGCAAGCGGGGAGATGCTCATTTACATTTCAGAGTATTCGATGGAAAAACCCTGGTAGGGAGAGGAGTCAAACACCTTATTCTTAGCGGCTTACGACCGTTTGAGCAACAAGTAGTAGACCTTATGGTCTCAGACTACCTGGGGTGGCAGTCCGAGCATAGTCACTCATAGGTTATACTGCGAGCGCTGTCTTTAGAAAATATCCAGTGTGCGAACCACTTGTTTCTGCAACCTGCTCCGGTGTTCCTTCTGCAATAATTAGACCGCCTCCAGAACCACCTTCAGGCCCTAAATCGACAACCCAGTCAGCGGTTTTTATGACATCTAAATTATGCTCAATAACCACGACGGTGTTGCCATGGTCTCGCAGTCTGTGCAGTACCGCCAGCAGTTGCTCAATATCATGAAAATGCAACCCTGTAGTGGGTTCGTCAAGAATATAGAGCGTTTTACCTGTATCCCGTTTAGAAAGCTCTTTGGACAATTTTACACGTTGAGCCTCACCGCCAGATAGCGTAGTAGCTGCTTGCCCTAATTTGATATAAGAGAGCCCTACATCCATAAGTGTCTGCAATTTTCTTGCAATTGCGGGTATCGCATCGAAGAAATCACGAGCATCTTCAATAGTCATATCTAAGACTTGATGGATATTCTTGCCTTTGAAGTGAATGTCCAGGGTTTCTCGGTTGTAGCGTTTTCCGACGCAGACATCACAGGGTACATAAATATCGGGAAGAAAATGCATCTCAACCTTGGTGACCCCGTCTCCCTGACAGGCCTCACAACGACCTCCTTTTACATTAAAGCTAAAACGACCTGGCGCATAGCCCCGTGAACGCGCTTCCTGAGTACCTGCAAATATTTCTCTAACGGGAGTAAAGATTCCGGTATAGGTCGCTGGATTAGAACGCGGCGTGCGGCCAATGGGGCTTTGATTGATATCAATACATTTGTCTAAAAGGTTGAGCCCAGTAATTTTTTTGTGAGCGGCGGGCTTCAAGGTAGTTGCTTTGTTCAATGCAACAGCAGCAGCTGGGTATAGCGTTTCGTTAATCAGTGTGGATTTTCCAGAACCTGAAACACCAGTAATACAGGTGAATACGCCAATGGGGATATTTAGATTCACTGATTGTAGGTTATTGCCCGTAGCCGCTTCTACCGAAAGAGTTTTACCTTTCCCCGCGTGTCTTTTCTTCGGAATTTCAATTGCTCTAACGCCGGACAAGAATTGACCTGTCACCGAATTTTTATTATTTCGGATATCATCAACTGACCCTTCTGCGACGATTTCACCGCCATGGATTCCGGCACCCGGACCAATATCGACAACGTAGTCAGCCGCTGCAATGGCCTCTTCATCGTGCTCTACAACGATTACGGTGTTGCCAAGATCACGCAGTCTAATCAGTGTTTTTAAAAGTCTTTCATTATCCCGTTGATGAAGACCGATAGACGGCTCATCTAGAATATACATTACACCCACTAAGCCAGCACCAATTTGACTCGCAAGTCGAATACGCTGCGCCTCCCCACCAGAGAGAGTGTCAGCACTTCGGTTCAAAGAGAGGTAGTTGAGACCGACATCAACCAAAAAAGTAAATCGCTGCCGGATTTCTTTAACAATCTTTTCGGCAATTTCACCCTGACGACCAACGAGACTGAGTTGTTCAAAGTAGTCGGCACAATCGCCCACTGGCATACTGACAATATCTTCAATTCGCTTATTGTCTATAAAGACGTTACGTGCTGACTTTCGCAGACGAGTTCCCGAGCACTCTGGACAGTTTGATGTTGCCATAAATTTAGTCAGTTCTTCTCGAACAGATTGAGACTCGGTCTCACGATAGCGGCGCTCCATATTATGGATGACACCTTCAAACTTATGCTCGCGACGAAAAACGGTGCCACGATCATTCACATAATTAAACGTAATTTCTTCGTCATCGCTACCAAATAGAATTTTCTGCTGGTGTATGGGAGATAATTTATCCCAGGGCGTGTCAATGTCAAACGCATAGTGCTCTGCTAACGAGGTAAGCATGTTGTAGTAAAATAATGTCCGCCGATCCCACCCGCGAATAGCACCTTCTGCGATCGATGCTTCAGGGTGTTGTATGACTCGATCAATATCGAAAAACTGATGAACACCTAAGCCATCGCAGGTAGGGCAGGCCCCCGCCGGGTTATTGAACGAGAATAATCGCGGCTCAAGCTCGTTCAGGCTATAGTTACAGATTGGGCATGCAAACTTAGCTGAGAAAAGCTGATCGGGTTGCTCTTCCTCCATATAACTGATGACGACTAAGCCTTCAGCCAGTGTCAACGCAGTTTCAAACGACTCAGCTAGCCGAAGAGCGATGTCATCCTTTACCTTAAATCGGTCTACGACAACTTCTACCGTGTGCTTCTGCTTTTTATTAAGTGTCGGAGCCTCGTCAAGATCACATACTATGCCGTCAATTCTTGCGCGGATGAACCCCTGGCGGCGCAACGTTTCAAAAAGGTGTAAGTGCTCTCCCTTACGATCTTTGACCACCGGGGCCAAGAGCATAAGTTTTGTACCCTCAGCCACCTCCATGACTTGATCTACCATTTGGCTGACAGTTTGAGCTTTTAAAGCATTGTTGTGATCTGGGCATCGAGGCTCTCCTGCCCGAGCAAACAACAAGCGTAAATAGTCATAAATTTCGGTAATGGTACCGACCGTTGATCGAGGATTATGAGAGGTTGATTTCTGCTCAATAGAAATGGCCGGTGAAAGTCCTTCGATATGGTCGACGTCGGGCTTTTCCATCATTGATAAGAACTGGCGCGCATAAGTCGATAGTGACTCTACATAGCGCCTTTGACCTTCGGCGTATAGCGTATCAAAGGCAAGTGAAGACTTACCTGACCCAGACAAACCCGTGATGACAATAAATTTATCGCGAGGGAGGTCAATATCAATATTTTTAAGATTATGGGTGCGAGCACCACGAACCTGAATGGTATCCATTAAAGTGTCTTTTTTTGTAAGTTTTAACCATCAATTATAGAGGTCGGAACACCCGCTGGGCAAAGGAAATTAATATTAATGTTAATACGGCCATTGCCCTAAGCTAGACCTAAAAAATAGCGTATTAAATTCACTTTATTCAAGTTTAGGTAGAAAAAAATAAGGGATAAATATGTCCCCTTTTCTAATGCGCTGTTATTATGTCAAGAGAAGGCTCCCTTAACTACAATCTGAAACCATCTTGACTGATAATGTTCAATTTTCGCCTACTGAAAGGCGAGCAACGCTATCTATTGCCAGCTTATTTGGTTTTAGAATGCTCGGCTTGTTTATGGTTTTGCCGGTTCTTGCTTTAGCCACCAGCGACTATCCAGATTTTACACCCTTAATGTTAGGATTGACTCTTGGTGCTTACGGTCTAACGCAAGCGATACTACAAATTCCTTTGGGTCTTCTTTCTGATCGGATCGGCCGTCAACCGGTCATTATTGGTGGGTTGTTAATGTTTATTGCGGGGAGTGTTGTTGCTGCGTTAGCGGACACGATGACTGGTTTGATTCTCGGTCGTGCCTTGCAGGGCACAGGAGCAATAGCAAGTACTCTAATGGCGTTGGTTGCCGACCTGACATTAGAGCAGAACCGCTCTAAGGCAATGGCGGCAATTGGGGGAAGCATTGGCTTTTCTTTTATGCTGGCAATGATGTTGGGCCCATTATTGACTGCTAATTTTGGTCTTTCAGGTGTCTTTTGGGTAACTGCGCTACTTGGTATAATAGGTATTTGTGTGGCTTTTTTTCTGGTGCCCAAAGGGGTATCCATGAGGCGCAATCGCGAAGCGATGGCAGATACTCAGCAAATTAGAGCTTTGTTGAGAGACTCAAATCTAATGCGTCTGAATTTTGGGATTTTCGCTCTGCACTTTGCACTAATGGCCGCCTTTGTCGCCATCCCCACTATGTTGTCTGGTGATCTCGGTCTAAATGGGGTTAATCTCTCATGGGTATACCTGGGCTTACTTGGAGGCGGGTTTTTTGTCATGCTGCCGGTGATGATTATGGGTGAAAAGTTCGGATATCAAAAGTTAATCTTTATCGCGTCAGTTGCCCTAATGGCGCTGGTGACTGCCGTTCTAAGTAGCCAGCGGGGTCCAGTATTGACACCCCTGATGTTGTTGTTTTTCTTTGCGGGATTTAATCTTCTCGAAGCAACCCTTCCTTCTTGGCTGAGCAAGGTATGTCCGGTCGGGAATCGAGGGACTGCGATGGGAATTTATTCCACTAGTCAATTTTTTGGGGCTTTTGCAGGTGGCTTAGTCGGTGGATGGAGCGTGCATACATTTGGAGTAGATGGTTTGTTTGTGACCATTAGCTTGGTTTTATTAGTTTGGACTTTTGTTTCCATGGGCTTAAAAGCCCCTCGCCCGTTACAGACCCTTGTATTGTCGTTGGGAAACCTTGATCAGCAAGATTTTCTAAAAATAGTTTCAAATGTGACCGGTGTTGAAGATATACTTCTGGTCAAAGGGGAGCATTTGGCCTATGTTCAAATAGATCGCTTGCAGGTGGATATGACGAGCCTGCAACCATACATAAATCGTTAACAGACTAGGGGAATAAAATGGCACGCGGAGTAAATAAAGTTATCATCGTGGGTAACTGCGGTCAGGATCCAGAAACTCGGTTCATGCCTTCAGGTGGTGCTGTCACTAACCTGAGTATTGCAACGTCAGAGTCTTGGAAAGATAAAACCAGCGGTGAACCTCAAGAGAGAACTGAGTGGCATAGGGTAGTATTTTTTAATCGTTTAGCTGAGATTGCTGGTGAGTATGTCAAGAAAGGGTCCAAGCTTTATGTAGAGGGTGCCCTGCGTACACGTAAATGGCAAAATAAAGAAGGTCAGGACCAATATACGACTGAAATTGTCGCCAGTGAGATGCAAATGCTTGATAGTCGCGGCGGTCAAGATGGCGGGCAAGGTGGCGGTTATCAGCCTCCTCAGCAGCAGGGCGGATATCAACAGCCAGCAGCTCAGAATAAGCCGCAGGGTGGTCAACAGCAGGCACCTCAGCAGCAAGCTCCTCAGGGTATGGACAGCTTTGATGACGATATCCCGTTCTAAATTATAGCGAACTATTTATTTAGATAACAACGTTCACAATGCTGGTGGCATCTACGCGACCAGTTTATTCAACAGTGTTTAGCAGAGGTAGTTATGACAATTAAAGTAGGCGATAAGATTCCAGCAGGAATGTTCACTATTATGGGAGCAGAAGGACCTACGGGGATTAGTACTTCAGAAATTTTTGAGGGTAAAAAAGTTGTTTTGTTTGCGGTTCCAGGCGCATTTACACCCACCTGTTCTGTTTCACATCTGCCAGGGTTTGTTGTTCATGTTGATGATATCAAAGCTAAGGGTGTTGATACCGTCGCCTGTATGTCGGTGAATGATGTGTTTGTTGTTGATGCTTGGGGTAAGGCTTCTAATGCAGAGCATTTGTTGATGTTAGCAGATGGTAATGCTGACTTTACAACAGCTATTGGGCTTACGCTCGATGGAACGGGCTTTGGTATGGGAACACGCAGTCAGCGCTTTGCTATGATCGTTGACGATGGTGTTGTGAGTCTGCTTAATGTTGATCAAGCAGCTTTGGAAGGATCAAGCGCAGAAGCAATTTTAGCGGCTTTGTAAGCGAGATTGCATCGAGGAGTTTGATGATCCCAGTGAATCAGATTTTAGACGTTTAGTAGAGGGTGTAGGTGACAGTGATCTCCTCACCCTCTAATATATTCCTCTTCGTGGTTAGCCCTCTGAGATTATTGTCTAGTAACTCGATACTCGCGTTACTAACCTCGCTGTGATTAATAAACCCTCCCAGCGGTGTTCTAAGCCAGTCCTCGGCAGCATCAATTTTGAAGTGAGTCTCTCCCAGATAAACCGCACCTGGAATATCTTCAGTCGCAAATAAAATCAGCCCGTCAATGTTGCTGTGTCTAATGGTTAGACACTTAGGTAGACGTTTATAACTATCTTTGGGGAAGGTTTTGTTGGCGGCCGTCGTGCTCTCTAACATAAGGTCTTCTTACATCTCAAAAGCGGCGACCGGCAGTCTGACTGAGAATATGGGTTTTAGAGTAGCTGGTGTTTATAATCATTCATTCTAAATTATAACTTAAGCTTTTCTAACACCAAACTGGCATTGGTACCGCCAAATCCAAAGCTGTTGCACATTACTCGATTGAGCACTGTATCTTTAGTTTTTAGCACGATAGGTAGTCCTTTGGCATGCTCATCTAGAGTATCTATGTTTGCAGAACCAGCTACAAAATTATTCTCCATCATTAGCATACAATAAATCGTTTCATGAACCCCTGCAGCACCCAAGCTGTGCCCTGAAAGAGACTTGGTTGAGCTTATATCAGGACAGTTATCTCCAAAGGTGTTGCGAATAGCACCAAGTTCCGCAACGTCACCCACAGGCGTGCTTGTACCATGGGTGTTAATATAATCAATCGGCCCTGACGCAGTATCCATAGCCATCTGCATACAGCGCTCGGCACCTTCTCCAGAGGGCGATACCATATCTGCGCCATCAGATGTTGCACCGTACCCTGTAACTTCACAGATAATGTTAGCTCCTCGAGCGAGAGCGTGTTCGAGTTCTTCAACAACAACACAGCCGCCACCAAGAGAGGGCGCAAAGCCATCTCTATTGGCGTCATACGCGCGGGAAGCGACTGCTGGAGTCTCGTTATATTTACTAGTGAGCGCTCCCATGGCATCAAACATTGCAGCCATAGACCAGTGCATTTCTTCTGCACCGCCAGCGAGGAGTACATCTTGTTTACCCAGCTGAATTAGTTCTACGGCGTGACCAATACAGTGAGCACTGGTTGCACAAGCAGATGAAAGTGAATAATTGACGCCTTTGATCTTAAGGGGGGTGGCAACACAAGCAGAAACTGTGCTCGCCATAATTTGAGTAACGCGATAAGGACCTGCGCGCTTAATACCACGAGCACGCATAACATCAACCGCCTCTACAAACATCTCACCAGACAGACCGCCAGAGCCCATAATAAGGCCAGTTCTGTGGTTTGAGACCATCTCACCAGACAGGCCGGCATCTGCAATAGCACGATCTGCGGCGATGTAGCCATAAGCGGCAGAATCGCCCATAAATCTCAAAACTTTGCGATCAATATGATCTTTTGGATCTAGATCGATCAGTCCTCCGACGTTACAGCGGAGACCCATCTCGGCAAAATCTTCTCTACGGCGAATACCTGAAATACCGTTTCTTAAGGAGTTTGTAACAGTGGTTTTATCATTTCCCAAGCAGGAGACAATTCCCATACCCGTAATAACTGCGCGTCTCATCTGCATTCCTCGTTGAGTACTACTCTATTGGAGTCCATATTAAAAACTATCAGTGTTCGCAAACAGACCTACTTTAAGATCTTTGGCAGTGTAGATTTCTCTTCCATCTACTTCCACTGAACCATCGGCGATTCCCATTACTAGCTTTCGTTGAATCAATCGCGTTAGATCAAGCTTGTAGGTCACTTTTTTTGCAGTTGGTAGTATCTGTCCAAAGAATTTAACACCACCAGCACCAAGAGCCCGCCCTTTGCCATTATTACCATTCCATACTAAGAAGAAGCCAACCAATTGCCATAGGGCATCCAAACCCAAACAGCCTGGCATTACCGGGTCACCTTCAAAATGGCAATCAAAGAACCAGAGATCTGGCCTAATATCGATTTCAGCAATTATCTGGCCGAGACCACTCTTGCCTCCAGTATTATTGATTTCGACAATTCGATCAATCATCAGCATATTAGGGGCGGGTAATTTCGCATTGTCTGGGCCAAACAACTCGCCTCGGGAGGCGCCCAAGATTTCTTCTTTAGAATAGGATGACTTTGGGGAGAAACTCATAGATCACTGACCATTATTAAAGACTGTATCCTAACCATTTCTTCTTTCAGCGGCAACTATAAAGGATGAGTCAAAACGTCACTATAATCGCTATTGGAGCGTATTGACTCTGATTTTTTGCCTTATTAGTTGACACATGAGGTTACTCTGGCTAGTGTGCTGATTGGTCAATAACACAGAACTTCTCCGGTCTCAATGCAACCTTTTCATAAAGTGGTGAAACACGAGTTTACTGCGGTCAATACGTTAATCGTTAGCCAGCTTCGGTCTGATGTAGGTTTGGTGGAGAATATTGGTCAGTACATCGTTGAGGCCGGTGGGAAGCGACTGCGCCCAGTGGTTGTGTTGCTGAGCGCCTTGGCCAATGGGTATAAAGGGCAAGAGCATCTTAAGATGGCCGCAGTGATTGAGTTTATTCATACAGCTACGCTTCTCCATGACGATGTAGTCGACGTCTCCAGTCTTAGGCGTGGTCGTCAAACTGCTAATGCTCAGTGGGGTAACGCACCCAGTGTACTTGTGGGAGATTTTCTTTACTCACGAGCCTTTCAGATGTTGGTTGAGATAGCGAACATGCCGATTATGGGTGTTATGGCGAACGCTACCAATGTCATCTCTGAGGGAGAAGTGCAGCAGATGGCGAATGCTGGTAATCCAGAAATTACTGAAGATATTTATCGTCAAGTAATCTATCGAAAGACCGCAAAGCTTTTTGAAGCTGCGGCTCAGGTTGGAGCTTGTTTAGCGGATACTGATCAAGATGCGATGATTCTTTACGGTAAGCATCTTGGGATGGCATTTCAGATCGCTGATGACGTTTTGGACTATCAAGGTGATATCGAAATTACGGGTAAAAATATTGGTAGTGATTTATCCGAGGGTAAGATGACCTTGCCGCTTATTTTTGCTCGCGACAACGCTCCGGAAAAAGACGCGTTGTTAATACGCAGAGCAATAACTGAAAAAACTGCAGATGATTTCGGTTCGATTTTACAGATCGTTAAAAATCACGGTGGGCTATCTTACAGTTTTCAACAGGCGGTTAACGAAGTAGAGCTTGCAAAGCAGGCACTATTAGACATGCCTGCAAGCGATTATAAAAATGTACTACTTGAACTTGCTGACTTTTCAATCTCTCGGGCCAGCTGATTACCCTCGTAATGTCCATTAAAACTCTTAGATGGACTAGTATCATTAATATTGCTTTATTTGATGTTGGTTATTTGATCACCAAAGTTTATCGGCCATCTTAATTCTGCTAATCTCTTTACATACATGCATAATAGAGATCGTATTTAGCGATTCATTATAAAGATCACACCAAAATTCTAAAATAACACCTATCAAAGGAGAATTGAGTGCTCGTCGGGATTCCTTCAGAAATTAAAACAGGTGAACGCCGCGTCGCGTTGGCGCCAGCTAACGTGCAATCACTGGCTGACAAAGGTGTACAAATACTACTTCAGTCTGGCGCAGGCGTATCGGCAGGCTATCCTGATGCCGAGTATGTCAAAGCGGGGGCGACTCTGGTGGACAGGCGCGAACAAATATTTTCTGATGCTGAAATTGTCTTACAAGTCCAAAGTTTCGGTGCGAATAACGAAAATAGTGATTCAGATTTAAAACTGCTGCGTCAGGGACAACTGGTCATTGGCATGATGGACCCTCTTGCGTCGCCGCAGGCAGCACAAACTGTTGCGAGCACTGGAGCGACGGCAATAGCGCTAGAGCTAGTCCCTCGTATCAGTCGGGCCCAAAGTATGGATGTCCTTTCATCAATGGCCACGTTGTCCGGCTACAAGGCAGTATTAATGGGTGCATCAGCATCGACCCGAATATTTCCAATGTTAATGACCGCGGCTGGGACATTGCAGCCCGCTCGAGTATTGATTATGGGTGTTGGAGTTGCAGGGCTCCAAGCCTGTGCAACAGCAAAGAGACTAGGTGCCGTCGTTGAAGCCTATGATGTAAGACCCGCGGCGCGTGAGCAGATTATCTCCGTCGGAGCCAAGCCCATTGAGTTAGATTTGGATACCGGTGAGTCAGAGGGAGAAGGGGGCTATGCTAAAGAGCAGGGTGATGACTTCTTACGCAGACAGCGTGAACAGATGATCGCTGTGGTAGCCGAGCAAGACATTATTATTACTACGGCCGCTATCCCCGGAGCAAAATCACCAATATTAGTCACCGAAGAGATGGTTAAAGCAATGAAGCCAGGTGCTGTGATCGTTGATTTAGCAGCCGAGCGCGGTGGTAACTGCGATTTGACCGAGCAGGGTAAAACAATCACTGCGCATGGCGTTACTATTATTGGGCCGGAGAACGTTCCGTCTGAGCTGGCGTTCCATGCGAGTCAGATGTATGGGAAAAACATGCAAACACTGTTAGAACTTATCCTGGATGACAGCGGTAATTTACAACTTAATTTTGATGATGAAATTGTAGCGGGAACAGTAGTTGCTCACCAGAATGACGTTCCACACGCTTATATGAGAAAACTACTGGGCTTACCCGAAATTAGTGAAGCGACTACTCCAGAACAAGAAACGGCTGAAGACACTACAGCTACTGACCAAAAATAAGAGAAATTATCCATGGAAATCTTAATTTTACTTTTAGCGTTATTTGTCCTCGCCTTGTTTCTTGGTGTTGAGCTGATCACCAAAGTCCCACCTACATTACACACTCCGTTAATGTCTGGAACCAATGCGGTATCTGGCATCACTCTAGTGGGCGCGTTATTGGCTGCAGGTACGGATAGCTCGCCAGCACTGGTCAATTGGCTCGGTTTTACGGCGGTTACACTTGCCACCATCAATGTTGTTGGCGGGTACTTAGTAACAAATCGTATGCTTGCTATGTTTAAAAGGAAGTAGATGATGAATCCAGATTTAATCAACTTTATATATTTATTATCAGCCATTTTATTTATTCTTGGCATCAAAGGTCTCACAAAACCGAAAACCGCGGTACGCGGAAACATGCTCTCTGCGTTGGGGATGTTGGTTGCGGTGGTAGTTACTTTGACGACGATTAATGATGTCGATTTTACCTACGTGGTTGCTGGTGTGATTGTTGGCGGTATTATTGGTGGAGTGATGGCGCTGAAAGTGCAAATGACCTCAATGCCTCAAATGGTCGCTTTGCTTAATGGGTTTGGTGGTGGCGCGTCGCTAACGATAGCACTGGCTGAATATGCTACTCGGGTTGGCATGGCCCCGACGTCTTTGTATGGTTTTTTTGAGCCAGTGTCCGTCTCCAGTAGCGTTTTTGGTGATGGGTTAGTCGGCACTATAGCAATTTTATCAATTGGCCTTACCGTACTTATCGGAGCAGTGACCTTAACCGGCAGCTTAGTTGCCTTTGGTAAGCTGCAAGAATTAATTAAGAAAAGTAGAGGTCTCCCTGGAGGACCCATAGGCAACGGCCTTATGTTGGCCGGTGCGCTAGTTGCAGTCTACTTACTAGTCAATAATCCTGGTAATGTTGCAGCGATGGCGACTATTTTATCGCTTGCGCTACTATTGGGGCTATTCTTAGTTATGCCTATTGGCGGGGCAGATATGCCCGTGGTCATTGCATTATTAAACTCCTATTCTGGAATTGCAGCCGCCTTAGCGGGATTTATTTTGGGTAATACAGTCCTCATTGTTGCTGGCTCATTGGTGGGAACCTCGGGTCTTATTTTGACGCAAATAATGTGTGTTGCTATGAATCGGTCACTGGCTAATGTGCTGTTCGGAAAGATGGCTGCCGGTGGTGAAGAGATCGATGCCGATGAGATTTATGCTGGGAAAGTCACTAGTGCGCAGCCAGATGAAGTTGCAATGATGTTGGAAACGGCTCAACGAGTGGTTATTGTACCTGGCTTTGGAATGGCAATGGCTCAGGCACAGCATGCTGTGCGTGAACTGGCAGATGCTCTTGAGAAAAATGGGACTGAGGTTGAATACGGTATCCACCCAGTTGCAGGGCGTATGCCTGGACACATGAATGTATTACTTGCCGAGGCTGAAGTGCCATATGACAAGTTGGTTGAGATGGATAGAATTAATCCCACCTTTGAAGACACTGATGTAGTAATTGTTATTGGTGCTAATGATGTTACTAATCCAATGGCCAGAGACTCTGAAGGTAGTCCCATTTATGGCATGCCGATTTTAAATGTCGACAAGGCAAGAAATGTTGTGGTTATCAAGCGTTCACTGAGTCCGGGCTTTGCTGGACTGCCCAACCCTCTTTTTGCGATGGACCACACAATCATGGTCTATGGCGACGGTAAGAAGGCAGTTGTGGAGATGACGACAGCTCTTAATCAAGCTTAAGTAAATATAAAAACTCAGAAAGTTCTGCGTTATGCAGAGCTTTTTGTCAGGTCAAATGCATATTTTTTTTCGGCTACTGACGTCTTCTACCGAAGCCACTTTTAAAGCTCTAAACATAAAATATAAAGGGCCTAGCCGGGGGCTTCTGACAAAGAAGCTAACGTGTCCTTTATCGCACGTTAAGTGCTCTCTGTAACTGCTCATGCTATATCGGGCCCATTTGGCAGGGCACTAACTTTATTGCTGCATAGGTGATAAGAAGCGTTTTCTGAGTAAACTATCAAATTACAGCATGTCTGCTACTCGCCAAAGTTTATAGATCGGTTACCTGTCACCGGATTTTAAGTGGCCAAACACTCGTTGCAGAGCGTCGGGAGCACCCATAGTGCCATCGCCTGATATTGGCCTATCGCCTCGATCAAAGTCTGCCAATGTCTCTAGTCCATCGCGAATATTCTCCGGGATCGGCGCTCCCATAATCCCTTCTTTTTCGGTGGCAAATAGCGGTGCCGATCGCGCCCAATTCAGCTGTGCGAAATAGCCCCCACCAGCTTCAAATAGAGCGGCCTCGGCTTGGCAATTGCGGTGCGCAAGCCATACTGCCATGGCTGATACTTTGTCCGGTGACAAGCGCTTCATTATTGCCTCAGGGGCGCTGGGGGCCGGCTTTTTCCCAGCAGCTATGCGACTCTCATTAATTGAGTGAGCAAAGTCCTCGGTCATGCGAGTGCCTGCTTGAGGTATCAGCACATTACATTTAATGTCGAGCTTTAGCTTTTTAGCCTCAAATTGTAGCGAGTGAGACAGACCTATAACACCGGCTTTACTGGCAGCATAGGCGGCAACGCCAGCGCCATACATGGCGGGAGAGGCCGTCATGACACACCGACCGTACTGCTGTTGCACAAACACCGGCCAGGCAGCTTTCATCACTGAAAACACACCGGTCAAGTTGATATTTAGGGTTCGTTGCCAAGACTCAAGCGTTAGTTCAGACCACACTTCTGGCGTCAATATACCTGCATTATTAATCACGATATCGAGACGGCCATAAGTATTTATTGCATCGGCGACAATAAGTTCGCCTTGTTCGACGGAATTGTAATTGGCGATAGCTTCGCCACCGCTGGCTTTAATAAGAGCAACCACTTCGTCAGCCACTTGGCCCTGAGCGGCGCCACTACCGTCGTAAGTCGTACCTAAATCGTTGACGACTACCTTGGCGCCCCGTGCGGCTAGCAGCAGGGCATGTTCGCGACCCAAGCCGCGGCCAGCACCAGTTACAAGAGCTACCTGCCCGGTAAAATCCAATTTCTCACTTGATTGCGCTTTACTCATAATGGGTCTCTTATGTTGTGTCAGTGTCGATCAAACTCTATTTTATCAGCGCACACGATTGTTAAATTAGGCATGTTACATGTAACTTAATTTACAACATTGATTTTAATAGACATTGTTTATTAAGCGTTAGGTAAAAAAAGCATCAAATTTTTTGGAAAAATAAATACGTTAAAGAATGCATGCTTTGCTCAAGAACTAATGAGCTCGATGCTCTATAAACACCGAGTACCCAAAACCCTATGCATAAAAATACACGAAATTTATCTCGCAAGAAAGGCACTCTTTATATTTTTATTACAAACATGTTTAAGATGACATTGAAATTTGGTCATGTCATCCCCAACTCTTTTAATAGAGAACGGATTAAAATTAAAAAGGCAGAGTTATGCGTGCGGAAAAACTAACTAATCAACTCCAACAAGCTTTCGCGGATGCCCAATCTATTGCGATGGGTAATGATCATTCGGCTATTGAGATTGCCCATCTATTAGTTGCACTGCTAAACCAGCAGGGAGGGAGTGTCAGACCTATTCTCAATCGAGCTGGTTTTGATGTTGGTGGTCTGCAGGAGCAATTAAATCGGCAATTGGATACGTTACCCAAGATCAAGTCACCCACTGGTGACGTCAGTATTAGTCAAGAACTTGGACGCTTGATGAACTTAGCCGATCGGGCAGCTCAAAAAAATAACGACCAATATATGTCCAGTGAGACTCTGCTGCAAACACTGTTACAAGATTCTGGTCAAATAGGCAAAATGCTGGGGAAATTTGGAGATACTAAGAAAGCGCTTGCCGGTATCTCTAGCGTGCGTGGTGGAGATTCAGTGAACGATCCTGATGCCGAAGGAAAACGCGAGGCGCTAGAAAAATATACTATCGATCTGACGGAAAGCGCAGAAAAGGGCAAGCTTGACCCGGTCATTGGTCGAGATGACGAAATTCGTAGAACCATTCAGGTTTTACAGCGGCGTACAAAAAATAACCCTGTACTAATTGGTGAACCGGGCGTCGGTAAAACGGCGATTGTTGAGGGTCTTGCTCAGCGTATTATCAATGGTGAAGTGCCGGAGGGTTTGAAGAACAAGCGAGTATTAACGTTAGATTTAGGCGCTCTTTTAGCCGGTGCTAAATTCCGAGGTGACTTTGAGGAGCGCTTAAAGGCGGTACTTAAAGATCTTTCTAAACAAGAGGGTCAAATCATTCTATTTATCGATGAGCTGCACACTATGGTGGGCGCGGGTAAAGCCGAAGGTTCTCTGGATGCTGGGAATATGCTCAAGCCAGCTCTAGCACGCGGTGAACTGCATTGTGTTGGTGCAACTACCTTAGACGAATACCGTAAGTTCATTGAGAAAGATGCTGCGCTAGAACGTCGATTTCAGAAGGTTCTTGTGGAGGAGCCTAGTGAGGAGGATACCGTTGCCATATTGAGGGGTTTAAAAGAACGCTATGAGGTGCATCATGGTGTTGATATCACCGATAGTGCAATTATAGCGGCGGCAAGATTGTCTGCACGCTACATTACAGACCGTCAGTTACCCGATAAGGCGATTGATTTAATAGATGAAGCTGGTAGCCGGATTCGTATGGAAATAGACTCCAAACCAGAGGTGATGGACAGGCTAGAGCGACGTTTGATTCAGTTAAAAATTGAACGTGAAGCAATGAAGAAAGAGACCGATACTGCAGCTAAGAAGCGACAAAAGAAGCTTCAAGAGGATATTGGCGGTTTAGAAAAAGAGTATGCCGATCTTGAGCAAATTTGGATCGCCGAAAAAGCGTCTATGCAGGGTGCTACCCATATCAAAAGTGAGTTAGAGCAGGCTAAGTCTGATTTAGAGGTGGCTCACCGCGTGGGTAATTTAGAGAAAATGGCCGAAATCCAATACAGTATTATTCCACAGCTAGAGAAGCAACTGGAGGAGGCTAGCCATCATGATATCGTAGAGAAACAGTTATTGCGTAATCGGGTGACCGAGGACGAGGTTGCTGAGGTAGTTGCTAAGTGGACGGGTATTCCGGTCACCAGAATGCTTGAAGGCGAGCGAGATAAGCTCATGCGCATGGAAGATGTTCTACATCACCGCGTAATGGGTCAGGGCGAAGCTGTAAAAGCAGTATCTAATGCGGTGCGTCGAGCTCGCGCTGGCTTGGCTGACCCCAATCGGCCTAACGGCTCGTTCTTATTTCTGGGACCTACTGGTGTGGGAAAGACAGAGCTTTGTAAGTCATTAGCTGAATTTTTGTTCGATAGTGAAGATGCAATGATTCGGATCGATATGTCAGAGTTTATGGAAAAGCATTCTGTAGCAAGACTAATAGGGGCACCTCCGGGCTATGTGGGTTATGAGGAGGGTGGATATCTAACAGAAGCGGTGCGTCGTAGGCCCTATTCTGTTGTGCTTTTAGATGAGGTCGAAAAGGCTCATAGTGATATCTTTAATGTACTTTTGCAGGTGCTTGACGATGGAAGACTGACTGATGGGCAGGGTCGCACCGTCGACTTTAAAAATACCGTCATCGTTATGACGTCTAACCTTGGCTCAGATGTTATTCAGCTACTTTCCGGCGAAGATAATTACGAGGTGATGAAGTCCGCAGTGATGGATGTAGTTGCCATGAATTTCAGACCGGAATTTATAAATAGAATCGATGAGTCCGTAGTTTTTCACCCCCTTGATAAGACTGAATTACTTGGTATCGCGAGTATTCAGCTGGAGCTACTACAAAAGCGTTTGGCACACCATGATTTAAACTTGAGTCTTGATGATGAGCTACTCAATCAAATCATGGAGGTCGGTTTTGATCCTGTCTACGGCGCTAGACCCTTAAAGCGAGCGCTTCAGCAACTAGTTGAAAATCCATTAGCGGAGGCTATTTTGTCTGGAGAATTTTCTCCTGGAAGTTCTATTAGTGGGCGATTACAGGACGGCGTTGCTGTATTTTGTGAGGATCAGAGGTAACCTACCAGTGGATCTCCGCCGACATAATTGTTCAGACTGGCCAGGGAATCAATAAACAGATAAAACAGCTCGGCCTGTGAGGACACATCTAGTTTGGCGTAGCTATTTTTACGGTGCAATTTGACGGTTTCTGGTGAGATACCCAGACGCTCGGCAATCGATTTGGTTGAGTGGCCATGCAAAAATAACTGTACGACCTGAGTCTCACGATCGGTTAGATACGCGGTCCCGAAACATTTTAACGCACTATCTAATTGCCCTGGCAACTGACTAATCTGACCAGAGTGGCTTTTTTCATTGCCAGACCATTGTAAATCACAAACACTCTCGATGATGGGCGTGATATCTTTAAGTAAGGAAAGTTGAGTGCGATTGAATCGTTGAGCTAAACCTAGCCGGCCCAGAGATATATTTATAAACTGCTCATTATCCAGATGAACAATGTAACCAATTTCATCTTTAATTTTTGTAAATTTAAAGTAACTGCGGTAATACTCTGTCTTTTTGAATCCTTCAGGCGCCAGATCACTGAGTCTATGAAGCCCACCAATACCTCTGTCGATGGCGGCACGATAGAACGGATCTAGCAAAAATGCGCTGGTTACAAAACTGTCAATTTGGCTCTCTCGTTGCAATGGTGGTATGTCGTTGTAATGTATCTGAGGCCTCTTACCACCTTGATAATGAACAATCACTGCATTATCAAATGGCACAAGAGTTTTTAGCATACTGATCAGTAGTGACGGCATACGTGCCCCGCCTATCTCTGGCAAGATAGCGGCAAAGCGAAGACTGAAATTAGCAAGATGAGATGTCATGTTGGCATAGTAAAGTTCTAATAGACGGTGCGCAAATAATACTTAACAACGCGCACTTCTGTCACAGTATTTCTTGGTACAAACGGCTTTTAAGGCAAACTCTCGGCTTCAGCATAAGCTTCCAGCAGAATTTTTCCTATGTGCTAGACTCAAAGAAGAGTTAAAAAATAATTATATATTGGCGACTAAGGTCTCAATTCACAGAGCGCTTCAAAAAGACTCTGAATATTTAGCGTGGACTAATAGCTCGTCTTTTTGGCAAAGTGCCAATATAAGGCACCTGCCCTTTGTAACAGGGGTCAAATCAATATGACTTTTGCAGTTATTTTGGTCGCTATTGTTATTCTCTCAGTGTTGTTTCATTTCCTCAGTCCATGGCAAGCAACGCCATTGGCCTCGAATTGGGGATCGATTGATACAACCATTACTATAACCTTAGTTATTACGGGTATTTTCTTTGTTGCCATTGTTATTTTCATGGCCTACTGCGTGTACAAATATCAAGTAGATCCTGATCGTAGGTCTGAGTATAAACCCGAAAATAAAAAGCTTGAATGGTGGTTAATTGGTATCACCACGGTCGCTATTTGCGGACTACTCGCGCCAGGACTCATAGTTTACAACGACTTCGTTCATGTACCATCCAACGCCGTAGAATTTGAAGCTGTCGGTGAGCAGTGGCGATGGAGCTATAGGTTGCCAGGAACTGATGAAAAGTTTGGTCGTAGTAGTGTCAGTAGAATGGATGAAATCAATACGTTTGGTCTTGATCCTGATGATGCCGCTGGACAAGACGATATTTTAGTGGCGGGTAACCAAATGCACCTTTTGGTCAATCAACCGACCAAAGTTCTACTCCGCTCTAAAGATGTTCTGCACGACTTTTATGTCCCTCAATTTAGAGCCAAGATGGACCTTATTCCGGGTCAGATCACTTATTTTTGGTTTACACCCACAGTGCCAGGAACCTTTGAGATTCTTTGTGCTGAATACTGCGGTATTGGCCATTACAACATGCGCGGCCAAATTGTTGTTGATAAGGCCTCTGACTATCAGCAATGGCTATCAGAACAAATAACCTTTGCAGAGGTACTTACTGGAGGTACGGTTGAAGGACTAGTAGAGCAGGGGCAGCTATTAGCATCGAGCCGCGGTTGCCTTGCCTGCCATAGTATCGATGGTGGTCCTAGTCTCGGCCCAGGGTGGCTAGACTTATTTGGTAGTCAAGAGAGCCTCATTGATGGTAGTGAAGTATTTGTCGACGCCGATTATCTAATTGAATCTATTGTCGATCCGGCTACAAAAATTGTCGCGGGCTACCCACCTGTAATGGTTGCCTACCAATTTAGCAATGAGCAACTGGATAGTCTAGTTGCTTACATTGAGTCGCTGTCTACAGAGAGCTCAGGCTCGCCCACTAAACCTGCAGTTGAGGAGTAACCCATGGCCTATGTAGATGATGCAGAGCACGAAGAACTTCACGAACCAACGAGCTTTTATGCCAAGTACGTATGGAGCCAAGATCATAAAGTGATCGCCATACAGTACTCGCTTACTGCTATTGCTGTGGGTCTCGTAGCTTTGGTTCTCTCCGGGATGATGCGCATGCAGATAGGATTTCCGGGCAGTATTGATATGGATTCTACCGGCTATTATCAGGCTATGACTATGCATGGCATGATCATGGTTATTTACTTGCTCACAGCACTATTTTTAGGTGGTTTTGGTAATTATCTAATTCCGCTAATGGTCGGTGCGCGGGATATGGTTTTCCCCTTCGTTAATATGCTTAGCTATTGGTTTTATCTGGTTTCGGTATTAGTCTTAATAGCTAGTTTCTTCGTGCCAGGTGGTCCCACAGGCGCAGGTTGGACCCTGTACCCACCGCAGGCGATAACGGCAGGTACCCCGGGTTCTGAATGGGGCATTATCTTGATGCTGGTATCACTGATTATTTTTATAATCGCCGCAACGATGGGCGGGCTTAATTATGTAACCACAGTTCTGCAAGCTCGTACTCACGGAATGACTATGTTTAGGCTTCCGCTGACTGTTTGGGGCATCTTTGTCGCAACGATCTTGGCTCTATTGGCATTTCCAGCATTATTTGTCAGCGGGATTATGATGCTTTTGGACAAAACTATAGGTACGAGTTTTTTCATGCCTGACATGATGCAATTTGGAACTCAGCTTGATCATACCGGTGGTAGCCCAATATTATTTCAGCATCTATTCTGGTTTTTCGGTCATCCAGAGGTCTATATTGTTGCTTTGCCGGCATTTGGCTTGGTGTCAGATCTAATAAGTGTCCATGCGAGACGAAGTATATTCGGCTATAGAATGATGGTTTGGGCAATCGTCGCCATCGGTGTACTTAGTTTTGTGGTTTGGGCTCACCATATGTATGTCAGTGGTATGAATCCTTACTTTGGTTTTTTCTTTGCAACGACGACACTTGTGATTGCGGTACCTACAGCCCTTAAAGTTTATAACTGGCTTCTAACGCTGTGGCGTGGAAATATTCATCTCACCGTACCCATGCTTTTCTCTTTAGCGTTTATTGTGACGTTTTTGGTCGGTGGCTTGACCGGATTATTTTTGGGTAATGTGGTGGTGGATATTCCTTTGTCCGACACTTACTTTGTTGTCGCACATTTTCACATGGTGATGGGTGTTGCTCCAATTTTGGTAGTGTTTGGGGCGATCTACCACTGGTACCCCAAAATCACTGGGCGGATGCTTCATGATGGGATTGGGAAGTTACATTTTTGGATAACTTTTCTTGGCACGTATCTGATTTATTTCCCCATGCATTATTTAGGTTTTCTTGGTATGCCGAGGCGTTATTACGCTTATGAAGATTATCAGTTTATTCCGGATTCGGCTCAGAGTCTAAATGCGTTCATTACCGTGGTCGCCATTGCAGTTGGTGTTAGCCAGGTATTATTCCTATTTAACCTTATTTATAGCTTGTTTCGAGGCAAGCCCTCCGGTGGCAATCCATGGAAGGCCAACTCACTGGAATGGTTGACACCAGACACTCCCCCTAAACACGGAAACTGGGGCGAATCTATGCCCGTCGTACATCGCTGGGCTTACGATTATGGAGTGCCCGAGGCGGAGCTTGATTATGTACCTCAGACCACATCAGCGGATGAGGTGCCGGTTCATGAGAGTGATTTGGATGAATAGTAACATCAACGTCTTTAAGCGGAGATACCTATGCTAGCACAAACTACCTTGGCCCCACTTGCAGCACCACGTAGCCGTTTTGAGCGTCGCAGCGCGAGCGCTAAAACCGGACTTCATCTGCTGATGGCAGCTATTAGCTCTATGTTTTTTTTGTTTTTACTCTCCTATATATTACGGTCGCAAGTTTCTGATTGGGAGGCGTTATCAGAGCCGTGGCAACCACTGGCTCAGACTGGTCAGCTTTGGATAAACAGTGCTTTGCTTTTAGTGGCTAGTATTGCCTTTGAATTGACTCGACGAAATATAGGTCGATCTAAACAAGGGAACAGCAGAGAGTTCCTGTGGCTAGCAGGGCTGTCTTCATTCGGTTTTTTAGTTGGCCAGTTAGTATTCTGGCAATACCTGACTGATCGTGGATATCTTGCGAGTACCAACCCAGCTAATGCGTTTTTCTTTTTACTGACTGGCTTACATGGATTACACCTCATTGGCGGTATGTTCGCATGGATGGTTGCCACGTACCGACTGTCAGTTGTTGATAAAAATTCAGACAGTAAATCTATTTCTCTAGCAAAGCTAAGTGTTGAGTTATGCGCTACATACTGGCACTTTTTATTAGTGATTTGGATATTACTTTTTGCTCTTTTATCAAGTTCTCCAGGTACTTATGCGGCTATCGCTAAATTCTGTGGATTAGGAGAGTAAATACTATGCAAAATTCCACCCCCTCAACCACTTCCGGTGTCAATGGACTAGTTCAGGACTGGGTCTCAGATAAAGATGCATTTAAAAATGTTTCCTGGGGAAAAACCATGATGTGGATTTTTCTGCTTAGTGATACATTTATTTTTAGTTGTTTTTTAGTTGCCTATATGTCGGTGAGGATGACAACAGCAGAGCCTTGGCCTAATTCTAGTGAGGTGTTCGCTCTCACTATTGCAGGCGAACATATTCCCTTGATCCTCATTGCGATTATGACTTTTGTGCTGATTACGAGCAGTGGCACCATGGCAATGGCCGTTAATTGTGGCTATCGCGGTCAACGCAAAAAAGCGGCGATGCTAATGTTGGTTACTGCTTTGTTTGGCGTATTTTTTGTGGGGATGCAGGCCTTTGAGTGGACTAAGTTAATTGTTGAGGAAGGTGTGCGCCCGTGGGGTAATCCCCTGGGTGCCGCGCAGTTCGGTGCAGCTTTTTTTATGATCACAGGATTTCATGGTTTTCACGTATCCATTGGCGTGGTTTATCTCACTGTTGTTGCACTAAAAGTACTGCGCGGTGACTACGAAGAGAGAGGCTATGAAATTGTTGAAATCACTGGGCTGTACTGGCACTTTGTTGATCTTGTTTGGGTCTTTATATTTGCGTTCTTTTATCTTTGGTAGGGGAGTTAACCATGCAGCATAGTAGTGATGCACACGTTCAAGAACATCCGATAAGCCTATATTTTAAAGTTTGGGGGTTATTGTTCGTTCTCAGCAGCTTTTCTTACCTAGTTGATTACATGCAAATTCAAGGTGGACTGCGATGGACGTTAATTCTAGTATTTATGTTCCTAAAAGCTGGGTTAATTATTGCGGTATTTATGCATATGATATGGGAGCGAGTTGCTTTCGTACTGGCAATTTTGATGCCACCACTATGTATTTTGGTGCTAATTGCATTAATGGCTAGTGAGGCTAGCTATACCTATTTTAATCGGCTGCTATTTTTTCAGTAAGACACTAGGGCATAACCTTTATGAAATTCTTGAAACGATCCTGCAGACGTATAAACCAGTGAGGCACTGATGGACCCTCTCCTGCAACTACTAACTGCGGGTGAGCGCGGATAATATCTTCCAGTATGTTCTCTTTTTCTGATTCGATATCTACAAAAAACAAATGATTACCCGCTTTCAACTCAGACTCAAAATGAGAAAAGCGTTTGTTTTTTATTTGGATACCAAAGAATCCACCCTCCCATGTACAAAAGCCAAGTACTACGATGGCTAAAAATACAAAAGGGATCCATGTGGAACCCTCTGCCCAGCCAGTTAGATGGGCTGTTAGTAAGATGCTTACAGCTATCACCATTCCGATTAATGCGCCGACCTCTGTCCCATGTACGACGTCGGTTCGTAGGACCGCTTCAACCTCGTGAAGACGGCTATGTTGAGCTACAGCGACGTCATCTAAGCTTAATACGTGAATATGTGGCGTTGATATTCCTTGATTCTCTAGCTCTTTTTCCACATCTTCTAGTTCATCAAGATTACTACTGATATAAAAATGGCGTCTCATAACACAACCCCTTAAATTTTTATTTTTTAGGTGAGGCGAATGAGTTTTTGTGTGCACTACGCGGTCGTTAACGCGTCAATTAATCATGCGCCTTCTACTTGAGTATAGGACAGGTATTGAGGTGTGTCGAAAGACACCCCTCAATGAGTTGGAAGAGACTATTTTATATTGATGACCGAGGCTAGGATTGGAACTGCTCTGGATTCATAAACATCAATTTCACGATCAAGGCTTCTTCTGCAGGTTCTACCGCCATCATAAGAACGTTAATGTCCTCTCCGATCTTAACGCCAGTAGGTACGTTAAACAATAATCCGCCAGTGGCTTCGTTGGTCAACGTATGTAAGTCTTTTAACTCTTTGTCTTTGCGCACTTCAGTTTCGAACTTCTGCAGCATAGTCTTGATCGAAATTTCAAAATTTGGATAGTTAAACTGACCACGATATTCGCTTCGGTCTAGTTGTAACTTGATAGGTATTACCATTCCGTTTTTCTCGGATGTGAGCTGGCCCGATTGCACTAAATCACCTTGCTTAAGCTCTTTGAAGAGCTTTTTAGCGTCCTCCGGCTTTTGTCGAATAAAGCCCGCGATCAGCAAATTCACACCAAGGTTAAACAGTTTTCTTGAGTCAATGTTGATGTTCTTTTCTTCAGTCATGGTAATCGCCTGGTGTGTGTTAGTTCTGTAGGGTTTTGATCTCCGAAAAGCTAACCGTAGTTAACTAGTCCATAGTCGCGGTCCAAGATTGCGAGTATCTCCGCCTTTGGATTATCGGACATTATCAAAGGTTGCCCCGTTATTTTCTCGGCAAGATTAACATAGGTGTCTGACACCTGCATCATCATGCTTTCGGGTAGTTCGTTGTTTTTTGCTAATGCGTAGCGCTCATCCATTCGGTTCTTATCAAGTAGAATTTCAGGCTCCGAAAAATGTGCTAACAGCAATTGGCGAAAGCCTTCTTTCGAATTCTCGACCACTTTGCCATCTCTGTAATTGGCCCCGTCCCATATCCTTGAAGAATCTGGCGTACCTACTTCATCCATATAGATGAGCTTTTCTTTTCCTTGTTTGTCAGTTACATAGCCAAATTCGAACTTAGTATCGACAAAAACTTGGTCCAGCTTTGCAAGCTCGGCGCTGATAACCCCAAAACCTTCTCTGAGTAACTTTTCATACTCATCGATATCAACTTTGTTGTTAAACTTGAAGGCAGCAGCATTATTTTCTATGTCAGCTCGTGAAATGTTCACATCATCCACCTCAGGTACGCCAGGAATACCAGTAAGAATACCCTTGGTAGATGGAGTAATGAGTAACTCAGCTAGTTTCTGATCACGTCCCAAACCATCTTCTAATTCAATACCGCAGAAGTCTCTTTCGCCTTTTTCGTAGGACCGCCACATTGAGCCAGTTATGTACTGGCGACATATAGCTTCAATCATTACTGGTTTAGCTCTTTGAACAATCCACACTAAGGGATGAGGGACATCAAGGATATGGCTATCAGCAAGGCCTTGTTCGCGGAACAATTTGAACCAATGATTAGAAATAGCATTTAGCGCGGCTCCTTTTCCTGGAACCCCACGCATATCACCTTCACCGCGCCAAATACATTCAAACGCTGAAATACGGTCACTAATGACCATTATGGCTAGAGGCGCATCTGCAGCTACATCGTAATTTTTTTCAGCAATCAGTCTCCGACTATCACTCTCTGTCAGCCAATATACCGACCGGACTTTACCGCTATGGACCGGCTGATCGGAGCGAATGGGAAGGTCATTATTCGATGCTAATACTTTGTTCGCAAGACTCATTGTTGTTGCCCAGGTTATTATTTTAAAAGCGATCTAATTTAAAAAACTATAAGCAGATTTTAGCAATTCAGAATCACTTGGGTAAAGCAAAGAATGTCGCTAAACTACGTTATTGTAAGATTTCGTCTAAGTATGACCACCAATTTAAGGATTATTTAAAATGCCAACAATTCTGATGACTGGCGGTAGTGGCTTTATTGGCAGAAATTTTTGCCATGAAGCAGAAAGGTTAGGCTGGACGGTGATAGTGCTAAGTCGGAATGTTTGGGCCGCGAGGGCGGTTTTGCCCAGCTCGACTCAGCTTATTTCCTCTCTTGAACAAATATCTAATGATAGAAAAATTGATACAGTGATTAATTTGGCTGGAGAGCCGTTGGCTGAAAAACGTTGGACTGAATCACGGAAAAAACAGTTTCACTCTAGTCGAGCTGGTCTTACGGATAAGCTCTATGAGTTTTTTAGCCATCGACAATCAGTTCCAGATACGCTTATTAGTGGCTCTGCAATTGGCTATTATGGGCCGGGCAACGAACCTGTGGATGAGTCAAATAGTGGTGAAGATGGTTTCTCCCACAGACTTTGTGCTAATTGGGAGTCCAGTGCCCTGAAATTTGAAAAGTTTGGGACGCGGGTTTGTCTAATGCGGACTGGAATTGTTCTTGGTGAGGCTGGTGCTCTTGCTAAGATGCTACCTCCCTTTAAGTTGGGGCTAGGAGGCCCTATTGGTGATGGTCGGCAATTTATGTCTTGGATTCACATTCAGGACATGGTTGAGCTGTTAAAATACTGTGTTTTAAATACTAGCTTGACTGGGCCCGTTAATGCGACAGCACCCAATCCGGTGACCAATCGAGAATTTACACAGACATTAGCCTCTGCCTTAAAGAGACCCGCATTACTACCCATGCCTGCGTTGATGGTCAAGGTCTTATTTGGTGAAATGGGACTCGAGCTATTGTTACAAGGCCAGTTGGTCATACCCACAAAAGCGGTCACTGAGGGCTTTGATTTTAAATTTCCTCATCTCCAGTTGGCACTTCGCGATTTAATCGAAAAATCTTCGAGCGATGCTAAAAAGAGCTAGAGACAGATGCGAGAAAATGTATACTTACACCGCATTTAAAAAGCATCACTAACGAGGTAGGGAGTTACATGAGTCATTTTTTTGAGCAAAAAACTGTCATTATTACCGGAGCTTCTGCGGGGGTTGGTGCAGCCTGCGCACGCGCATTTGCAGGTCAGAAAGCAAACTTAGTACTTTGTGCTCGTGGTCAAGCTGGATTAGATGTAATAGCTGAGGAGTTATCATCTAAATGCTCCGTATTAACCGTCGCCATGGATGTTTCCGATACCGATCAATGCCATGCTCTGCTGAGTAAAGCAGAAGCCGAATTTGGCCGAGTTGACGTGCTAATCAATAACGCAGGCATGCATAGCCGTGGAGATCTTGAAAAAGTGAACTCAGCTGATGTGGGTTTGATGGTAGATGTTAATCTGCGTGCACCATTAATTCTTTCTTGTGCGGCTATACCCTTTATTAAAAAATCAGATGGTGGTGCAATCGTCATGGTGGGTTCACTTGCCGGAATGGCTCCATTGCAAGGGGCGGCTACGTACTCTGCCACCAAGGCGGGCTTACGGGCCTTTGCCTTTGCCCTTGCTGATGAGCTCCAAGACACTAGTATTAACGTTGGTGTGGTATCCCCAGGACCCATCGATACTGGGTTTATCATGAGTGAAATTGATATTGTTGAAGATATTGTATTCTCTCAGCCGATGAGTAGTGCAGATGACGTTGCAGATGCTGTGCTGAGCATCGCCAGGGGCGAAAAAACTGAAATAGCGATGCCTGCGGCCAGTGGACGACTGGTGACATTAAGCTATCTCTTTCCTGCTTTGCGACGCTTTATGCGACCAAGACTTTATGCAAAGGGTCTCAAGAACAAAGATAAATATCGTAATCGTAGCGCCGTTAATAAGGGACTTTAAAACATTATGCAGCTAAATTTCAGTGAGCAGGGTCAGGGGCACGCGGTAATCATTATGCATGGTATGTTCGGCTCCCTTTCAAATTTGGGTAATTTGGCGAGACACCTCGCTACCCACTGTAGAGTCATCAGTGTTGATTTGCGTAACCATGGTGATTCGCCGCATGAGTCAATAATGGATATTCCGTCAATGGCCAATGATATTGTTCAGCTAATGGATGACTTGGCATTGTCAGAGGCGAGTTTGGTGGGTCACTCACTGGGCGGAAAAGTTGCGATGCAAGTAGCACTCAATTACCCTAATAGAGTAACAAAGCTGATCGTTGCCGATATATCGCCAGTTGCCTATGGTGCTCGACAAGATGCCGCTTTAGACGCTTTAGCTGAGCTATCTTCAGTAAATGTCCTTAGTCGGGTTGACGCGGATATGTTGGTTGCTAAGTATGTGCCTGATGCTCAAACACGTGCTTTTTTACTGAAAAATTTGAGTCGTAATGGCGATGGAAATTATTCATTAAAGTTAAATATGCAGGCGATTTTAGCGAACTATAGTTCGACTCTAGTGGCCGCGCCAGAGGGCCAACCATACCAGGGGCTTAGCTTGTTTATAAAAGGTGAAAAATCCGCCTATATTCAAACTAAACACCGACCAACTATTGACCAGCTTTTCCCGAATAATAAACTTCATGTGATGGCGGGTGTTGGCCATTGGTTACATGCTGAAAAGCCAGATGAATTTAATGCTAGTGTCGCTGCATTTATTAACACCCCCTGAATAAATTGATTGAATCATAGTAGAATCTTGTTATTAAAAATACACTACCAGGACACCCAATATGTTTGAGAATTTAAAGCCCGTCGCCCTCGATCCTATCCTCGGTCTTATGGCCGCCTTCAAGTCAGATGTTCGTACCCAAAAAATTGATCTTGGTGTGGGAGTTTATCAAGATGACCATGGACGAACGCCGGTGATGGCAGCTGTCAAAGAAGCAGAGTCACGGCTAATGGAGTTAGAGACAACTAAATCCTATCAAGGAATGGCTGGTGATCCCGAATATAATCAGCGCATGATGGGACTGTTGTTTGGTGAAGAGCACAGCATACTGAAGTCGGGAAGAGTCAAGAGCATTCAAGCACCCGGCGGATCCGGTGCGTTGCGAGTAGCGGCCGAGGTTGTGCGAAAGGCACGTCCTGAATCCAAACTATGGATTGGCATGCCGACTTGGCCAAACCACATTCCTCTGTTAGGTAGTGCCGGATTAGATATAAATCAATACCCCTACTATGACATGGCTAGTCGTCAGATTAATACTCAGGCAATGATGGACACGCTGCGCAAAGTGCCAGCTGGAGATCTGGTTCTGCTGCATGGCTGTTGTCACAACCCGACGGGTGCGGACCTGACTCACGAACAATGGGATGAGATTGCTGATATCGCCCTTGAAAGAGGGTTCATTCCGTTTATTGATACGGCTTACCAGGGATTGGGTGACGGTTTAGATGAAGATGCTTATGGCATGCGAATGATGGCTGAGCGATTACCTGAATTAGTAATAGCATCCTCGTGTTCAAAAAACTTCGGTCTCTATCGGGAGCGTACCGGTTCTGTTACGTTTATAGCTGAGAGCCCTGAGCGAACAGATGTTGTTGTCAGTCAAGCAATGGCAACTGCGCGGTCTATTTACTCTATGCCACCGGCTCATGGTGCGCTTTTGGTTTCAATGGTGCTGGGCGATGAACATCTTCGCAGGCAGTGGCAGGCAGAGCTTGAAGAAGTTAGACTTCGTGTTAAGGCTATGCGAGCCTTACTGTGCGATAGCCTTCAAGATAATGATGCTGGAATGGATTTCAGCCATATTAATCGTCAAAAAGGGATGTTCTCATTTTTGGGAATTTCTACGCCGCAGTTAGAGCGTTTACGGCATGAGTTTGGAATTTACATCGTATCCTCTACGCGCATCAATTTAGCGGGCGTTAATTCGAACAACATAGCTTATCTGAAACAGTCTCTGCTAACAGTTTTACGATAAAGCTGAGTATTAGAGGCGGTCTTTTTTAGCGAGCAATTTGTTCAGCTGATACAGATACTAGCTCGGCTAGTATCTGTTCAATCGACTTTTTATCGCAGTCCACTATGATGTCAGCGTAGCGCATGTAGAGAACCCGACGTTCATCAAACAAACTGGAGAGGCTCTGATTGGGTCGTCTTGCAATGCCTCGAGTAGCAAAGTTAGTCATTCTTTGTTCGATCTGCTGTTTGGGTAGATCTAAAAATATCACCGAAGCTTGAGCCTTCAGATGGGCCATTCCGAGTTCGGAATAGACCGCACTTCCTCCGGTGGCAATTACCTTTCCGTAAGGGCTCTCCTTGAGTAATACTTGCTCCTCGGTTGCTCTTAACGCCTGGTAGCCGTGTTCATCGACAAACGATTGAAGGTCGCTATCAAGAAAAAGCTCAATGCTATGGTCAGTGTCGACGAACCCCATGGCTAAACTGTTGGCTAATAGCACTCCGATGGTACTTTTGCCTACACAAGGCATCCCTATGAGGACTATACCTTTAGCCGTTTTTTTGGTCATGTCTGAACCCCAGTACCATCATTAGAATGTTATGCGGCATTATGCATCAAATTCTGCTTTTCAATAATAAAATTATTGTGGGGTGGCTACAAACGGATATACGGTATGGATGCTTTGTTTTGTAAGAAAGTAATAGAATTTTTTGTTGAGACTGTATAATGTTTGTAAACATTACTAGAGTTATAGCGTATGGCTCATTTTCAGCGAATTGGTTTACTTGGCAATCTTGATTTACCCGAAGTTAAGGAATCTCTTCATAGGCTAGAGACCTTTCTTATTAGTCAAGGGCGAGATGTCTTCTACGAGCAGCAAACTGCGAAGCTAGTTAACTGGCCAGTGGAAAAAGTTTTCTCTATCACAGACTTTTCTGATGTTATTGATCTTGGAATTGTTGTTGGCGGTGATGGGAGTATGCTCAGCGCCAGTCGTAAAATGGCTTCTTTTGGTATTCCGCTGTTAGGGATAAACAGAGGTCGCTTGGGTTTTTTGACCGATATATCTCCAGATGAAATCGAAGAGCGTGTATTGCGTGTGCTAATGGGAGATTATAAGCAGACTCGTCGCTTTATGCTCGAGACGACCGTAATGCGTGATGGTGAACTTATTGGTACTGGCACGGCGGTAAATGACATTGCTCTGCATCCAGGAATGTCGGCAAGAATGATGACATTCGAGCTTTATGTGGATGGTGAGTTTGTCTATAGCCAGCGCTCTGATGGCTTAATAGTTGCCACACCAACAGGTTCTACCGCATACGCGTTATCGGCCGGTGGGCCTCTACTTTTCCCAGAGTTAGATGCCATGGTGGTTGTGCCTTTGAATCCTCATACGCTTAGCAGCAGACCGATCGCCCTCCACGGTAGTGCGCAGTTGGAGCTGAGAGTGAGTACGCGTAATGAATTACAGCCAGTACTTACCTGTGATGGGCAAAATGATATTGTGACTAAACCGGGTGACATTATTACCATTGCGCGCCATAAACACGACATTTTACTCATCCACCCTAAAGACAATAACTTTTATAGTGTTTGCCGTTCTAAACTGGGCTGGGGCAGTCGGTTGGACGTAGTTAAAAGTGACAACTAGATTTAACTATTTGTAAAGGACGGTTCGGGCGCCATGTCGCAACAACCCAATTGGTATATCCTCGCTAAGCGTTACCCTGCGGTGACCCTGTTTATCGTTTTGAGCGCGGTGGGCGGTATGTTGGTGAGTTTTAGCTCGGTTACAGCGTTGGGCTACTTTAGTTTTGGTGGAATTAATAATAATCAGTACTGGCGATTGATTACACCTATCTTTCTCCACTTTGGGATACTTCACTTTATTTTCAATAGCTTGTGGCTGTCGATGCTTGGCTCGCGGATTGAGGAAGTGATGGGGTCCTCGCATCTAATTCTTATTATTATTGCCACTGGGATTATGTCTAACACAATCCAGTTCTGGTGGTCGGGGGCTAGTAACTTCGGTGGTATGTCTGGAGTGGTTTATGCGTTATTAGGATACCTTTGGATTGCTAACAGCATTGCACCTCATCCATTTATGGCGCTCCCTAAGGGCATTGTGACTTTCATGATTGGCTGGCTCGTTTTGTGTATGACTCCAGTAGTTACTTTTTTGTTAGGTGTTGGCATTGCCAATGCCGCGCATTTGGGAGGATTACTAAGCGGTATGTTGCTTGGGCTGGCTTTTGGGTTGTTAGAAAAGCTAAAGAATCAGGCAGATTAGTCATCGTATAAAATGGGGTTAATAATGACTCCATTGAAAATTTTAATGAGACAAATATGGACCTTAAGCAACTACTTAATAGTATTACCCCCGATATTTATTCGCGGCTAAAACTTGGAGTAGAAATTGGTAAATGGCCCGACGGGAAAAGCTTAACAAGCGAGCAAAAAGAGTTGTGCATGCAGGCTATTATTGCCTATGAACAAGGAATTCCCGAAGATCAGCGGACCGGTTATGTCCCGCCTAAGACAACGCCCTGCGGGCCAGAGTCCGTTGAGCCACAGCCATTAGCCTGGAAAAATTAATGACTTTTAGACAATCTGGGCATTTGCTCAAAATGGAAACTAGAGTTGCTGAGGACGGCAGCGTTGACTACCAGCTGCCTTTGGATGATGAGCGATTGCCGCTCAACCAATTTATAGGAAACGCTATCTCAATAGAGCATCTCGGCGATATCCACTGTATTCACTGTGGTCGGCGCTCTCGCAAAAGCTTTGCTCAGGGATATTGTTATCCCTGTTTCATATCTCTGCCTCAGTGTGATACTTGCATAATGAGTCCGGAGCGGTGTCATTTTCATGCCGGAACATGCCGAGATTCTGAGTGGGGTGAAAGGTTTTGTTTTACTGACCATTTTGTGTATCTATCAAATACCTCGGGTATCAAAGTTGGCATTACACGGGGTGATCAGTTACCCACTCGTTGGGTCGATCAAGGTGCTACGCAAGGGTTACCTATTTTTAGAGTAAAAAACCGTCGTCAAGCAGGGCTTATTGAAGATCGTTTAAGGCAACATGTCGCTGATAAAACGCAATGGCAAAGAATGCTCAAAGGTAACAATGAAAATGTTGATTTAGCGGCATTTAGAGACGAGCTAGTCGATAAGTGTCAGCACGATTTACAGCAGCTGGCAGAGGATTGCGGTATTCAAGCAATGCAGTTCCTAGATCAGCAGACAACCGTCCATATTGATTTTCCGGTTCAGGAGTTTCCTGAAAAAGTAAAAAGCTTTAACCTTGATAAGCAGCCTAAAATCGATGGTGTTTTAATGGGTATCAAGGGTCAGTATTTGATCCTGGATACCGGTGTTATAAACATCAGAAAATATACCGCCTACAACATTGAGTTTAGTGCTGAGGCGTAACAAACCACTCTAGAGAGAACTTTTATGAAAGATGCAGCACCACAAACGGTTTATCTGAAAGACTATGAAGTAGCAGTTTTTTTAATAGAGAAAACTAACCTTACTTTTGATCTTGGCGAAAACAAAACCTCGGTTGTCGCTGAGTTGACCGTTGCGCGCAATGCTGCTGGTGAAGATCCGTCTGACAGTTTGGTGCTTGATGGAAGTATCGGTCTGGACTTGCAGTGGGTTAAAGTCGACGGAAAATTACTGGCATCCTCAGATTATCTTCGAGAAGCTGAGTCACTAACAATATTTAATCTTCCAGATCAATGTGTGGTCAGTACAGAGGTGTTTATTAAGCCTCATTTAAACACTACCATGATGGGACTTTATCGCTCTCGTACTATGTATTGCACACAGTGCGAGGCTGAGGGTTTTCGGGACATAACCTACTACCTTGACCGTCCGGACGTCATGGCTGAATTTACCACGACAGTGGTTGGCGATCTGCAACAATACCCAATTTTACTATCGAACGGGAACCCTATAGATCGGGGGATTATTGATGGTGATCGTCATTTTGTTACGTGGCATGACCCTTTTAAAAAACCTGCTTATTTATTTGCCCTAGTCGCTGGTACCCTGAGTGTTGTGAACGACAGTTTTGTGACCAGTTCAGGAAGAGAAGTTCACTTGCAGATTTTTGTGGAAGAGAAAGACTTAGACAAGTGTGATCATGCCATGCTGTCTTTAAAGCGCTCTATGCGCTGGGATGAGGAAGTCTATGGCCGTGAATATGATCTTGATATCTTCATGATCGTAGCTGTCGATGACTTCAATATGGGTGCTATGGAAAACAAAGGGCTAAATATTTTCAATACATCTGCTGTATTAGTTAATTCAAAAACCAGTACAGACGCTGCCTTTCAGAGAGTTGAGGCGATTGTTGCTCATGAATACTTTCACAACTGGTCTGGTAATCGAGTCACTTGCCGAGACTGGTTTCAGTTGAGCTTAAAAGAGGGGTTTACGGTTTTTCGAGACTCCCAGTTCTCATCAGATATGAACTCGCCTACAGTCAAGCGTATAGAAGATGTGAATATCTTGCGCACGCACCAGTTTGCTGAGGATGGTGGTCCTATGGCGCACTCAGTGCAGCCTGAGTCCTATATGGAGATCAATAATTTTTATACGGTGACGATTTATGAGAAGGGTGCTGAGGTAGTGGGAATGTACCACACGCTTTTGGGTGGTGAGAACTTTAGAAAAGGAAGCGATTTGTACTTTGATCGTCATGACGGGCAGGCTGCCACGGTTGAAGATTTTGTGGTCGCCATGGAAGACGCCAGTAATCGAGATTTAAGTCAATTTAGACGTTGGTATAAACAATCAGGAACCCCTGTTCTCACGGTGACTTCTAGCTTTGATAAGCAAGCGGCTACATACACTTTAAACTTTAAGCAATATTGTCCTGACACACCTGGACAAACTGGTAAATTACCGTTTGTCATTCCGGTTAGATTGGGTTTGGTTGGCGCGGAGGGTGAAGACTTAGTTCTGAATAGCGAAGGGCACACGCAAGTTATTTTTGAAGTTACCGAGGTTGAGCAAAGTTTAGTTATTGATAACATAGCGGTCGAGCCGGTCCCATCATTATTACGGGGCTTATCTGCGCCCGTGAAATTAGATTATCAATACAGTGATGAACAGTTGGCACATTTGATGGCTTATGACACCGATGGTTTCAATCGCTGGGATGCTGCTCAAACACTAAGTTTGACTACGCTACAACAGCTGGCTGAAGACAGCTTCGAGGGTCTTGAGCTGACGCTTAATGGGAATCTGATTGATGCCTTTGCACGGCTACTCAAAGACGAATCTTTAGATCCAGCAATGGTGGCATTAATGTTGCAATTGCCGGGTGAGGCCCTAATGCATCAATTGACTGATACGATTCATCCGGCAGCGATTCATGATGCTAGGAATTTTGTACGAGTGGCCTTAGCGGGAGCACTCAAGGATAACTTGCTTGATATCTATAACAGGTTCAACACTCCTATTGACTACCGTCCTGAGGCGGACCAAATTGGGCGCAGGAGTCTCAAGAATGCGGCTCTTGGATATCTTATGCTGGTTGGGGATACTGGGGCAGAGTTAGCATGGTTACAATATCAGCAGGCAGATAACATGACTGATAAAGCGGCTGCTCTTAGCGCGTTGGTAAATAGCCCCGCTGCGGCAGACTATGCAACACAGGCTCTAAAAACATTTGAGCAACAATATCGTGACGAAGCGCTCGTTATGAACCTGTGGTTACAGATTCAGGCAATCAATAGCCAAAGTGGCGGTTTGTCGCGTGTTGAAGCGCTGATGGAACATTCAGCATTCACTATGAATAACCCTAACAAGGTCCGGAGCCTTATAGGTGGGTTTTGTAGTGCTAATCTTGTGAACTTCCATAGCGCTGACGGCGCCGGTTATCGCTTTTTATGTGATCAAATACTGTCCCTAAACAAAACTAACCCTCAAGTGGCGGCTCGTCTAGTAACACCATTGACGCGCTGGAAAGAGTTCGCCGAGCCACACAGTCAGTTAATGCGTAGTGAATTACAGAAAATAGCCGATGAACCGGGTTTGGTAAAAGATATTTATGAAATTGCTACTAAGTCCCTATGAGGCTTAGGTACGCGTGGATCTTAAAACTAGATAAATTAATGTAATATTGGTTAGATAAGGCGTGATTTTTGGGCTAATGTTAATATATCAGACCAATCACGTTATCTTATGTGTTTGATTTTGATGCTCATTTGATCAGTTACACGCATCGGTTCGGAACGATGTATCGCATATGAGCTACATCTGACCCTAAACTTTAGGAGGCTTTCACAAGCCTCCTTTTTTTTGTTCGAATTCGCATTTTTGGCCTAACTCGTTCGGAATCCTGATTATCCAATTTATCTAAGGTAGGTCAGCATTAGTGGATTATTCAAGATTCATCCTTTGCTGCGATGTTTACTGATTGAAAAACCGGCCACTATAACTATACTACGGGTCGAAAATACGATATGCAGTGTTTTAAAAGCGGAGTGATTCAAAGCACTCATTGGCAAAAAGATGAGGATATATCGACCGACTCTGCGTTAATTGTTAGGTCCATTACTGGGCTTTTGGTAAAAATTCTGTCGTAAATTATAATGAATCAGGAGCGTCTATGTTCTCAACATCACAGCTTATTGCCAGAATAGTTCAGACAGCAGGGTCGCAATTAGCCACTGTTAATGGTGAGCGCCAGCAGACTTGGCAGCAATTCCAAGAGAAAATAGCTAGATTCGCCGGCGGGCTTCAGGCCTTGGGGGTGGCTAAAGATGATTGTGTGGCGATGCTGGCCCTAAATAGCGATCGTTACTTCGAATTTATGTACGCAGTACCTTGGGCGGGTGCCGTGTTTCAGCCTATCAATACAAGGCTGGCAGGCCCAGAGGTAGTCTACTGGTTAAATGACTCAGAAGCTAAAGTGGTATTGGTAGATAGTAGTTTTTCGGGACTTATTGATGATATTCGGCCGCAGTTAAAATATGCCAAGCATTTTGTTTTTGTTGATGAGGTCGCCCATCCCGAGGGTTATGGTTCATACAATGATTTAGTGAGCGCTCAACCGGTTGCTGATGCAGGACGTCAAGGTGACGATGTTGTGGCATTGTTTTATACCGGAGGAACTACGGGCAGATCGAAGGGAGTGATGCTTACTCATACCAATTTAGTGGTCAATGCGCTGCAAGCAGTTGCTGTAATGGATTGCCAGCCTGGCGATAAAGTTTTGCATGTGGCGCCAATGTTTCATATTGCCGATGCCTTTTACTGTATGACGTCACTAGCGGTTGGAGGTACCAATTACTTCCTACCCGGATTTGAGCCTGTCGCCACGATGCGCGGTATTCAAGACTATCAAATAGATCGGCTATTAATGGTACCTACCATGGTTAATATGTTGGTTAATCACCCTGAGATAGGACATTTTGATCTGACAGGATTACGATCAGTGGCTTATGGCGCCTCGCCTATGCCCGAATCAGTCATCAAGAAGGGACTGTCAGAGCTTCCCAATGCGGGTTTTTATCAAGCCTACGGGCAAACTGAAGCTTCGCCCATTATTACGGTCCTAGATAAAAGTCGTCATATTTTTGAGGGTCCTTTAGCTGGAAAAATTAAGTCAGCTGGTCAAGCAATTCCTGGTGTTGATATTGCGATTGTTGACGAAAACGATGAAATAGTCGCCAACGGTGTGGTTGGGGAGGTCTGCCTTCGTGGGCCTAATGTTATGAAGGGCTATCGAAATATGCCGGAGCAAACTAGCAAGGCAATCGTAGATAAATGGCTGCACACGGGTGATGGAGGTTATCTTGACAATGAGGGCTTTCTGTTCATCGTCGACCGTGTAAAAGATATGATCATATCCGGTGGAGAGAACGTCTACTCAACGGAAGTTGAAAATGCAATTTATCAATATCCTGGTATCAATCAATGTGCTGCTATTGGGATTCCTAGTGAAAAATGGGGTGAGCAGGTGCATGCAGTAGTCGTTGTTAATGAGGGTACGAACGTATCTGAGGACGATATTATTGCTTACTGCAAGACCCAGATAGCAGGGTTTAAGTGCCCGCGCTCTATCACTTTTCAGACAGAGCCGTTACCGCTCTCCGGCGCAGGTAAAATTCTCAAGACGGAACTGCGTAAGCCATTTTGGGCAAATGGTGAGAAAAACGTCAATTGATATAGACAAGAATTCGGAATGGAGATAATTTTCCACTAAAGGCTGAGTTGCTTAAAATTATAGTATTACACTACAAGGAACCGAAAAGATGGACCATTTATTTAAACTTGATAATCAAGACCTAGTTGAACCAATCACCGACGATCTAGAGGGTTGGAGCGTTATAGGTGGACAGCCTAGTATGAAAACTTGGATTATGCGTACATCGAATGATGGCAGCATGATCTCTGGCGTATGGACGGCTACCCCGGGTACCTATCATGCTGTTTATGCCGAGTACGAGTTTGTACATCTAATTGAAGGGAGTATTACTATTACTCCTGATGGGGGTCTGCCCATGTATGTGGCGGCTGGAGACGCATTTGTGGTTGAAGCAGGCTTTAGTGGTACTTGGGAAATCACCGAGTCGGTCGTCAAGCATTTTGATATTAAGCTTTAGTTAAGTTTGCCGGTCAAACAATAAGCTGCACGCACAACGTGCGGGTTATTCGGTTTGAGATGAAGCTGAGCAAGTTATATAAAAGAGCTGATAAAAGAAGACTTTCTGTTAGCTGATTACTTTACCTAGAATTCATAGATGGTGGTCGTAATTATGCAGAGTTAACTCACGTAATTATGCTTAACACCTATCGTATTTAATACTGAGATTTGATGATGAAAGATTTGTTTCAACCTTTAACGTTTAACTGCGGCACCACCTTAAAAAACCGCTTTATGTTAGCGCCTTTGACTAATACCCAAAGTCATGTAGATGGTAAATTGTCGGATGACGAATATAGGTGGTTAACCATGCGCGCACAGGGTGGATTTGGACTGACTATGACCTGTGCTGCCCATGTTCAGGCAGTAGGGCAGGGTTTTCCAGGCCAATTAGGAGTTTTCTCGGATGACCATCTTGAGGGTCTTACCAAGTTAGCTAATGGTATTAAGGCAGAGAATAGCTTGGCTGTGGTGCAGCTGCACCATGCTGGAATGCGCTCCCCTGCAGATCTTATTGGGCAAGCCCCTGTATGTCCCTCCGATCATGCTGACACTTCCGCGGTTGGACTGAGTAGTGAAGGTGTACAGCAGTTAATAGAAGACTTTATCTGTGGTGCAGAAAGAGCTGAAAAAGCGGGCTTTGACGGGGTCGAGGTCCATGGCGCACATGGTTATATTCTTGCCCAGTTCCTCAGTGGCACTATTAATCAGCGTCAGGATCAATTTGGTGGCTGTATTGAAAATCGTATGCGTCCTATTACAGAGATTATTAATGGTATCAGAACTCGTTGCCGGCCCGACTTTCTACTTGGCCTGAGGCTCTCTCCTGAGCGCTTTGACGTGCACCTACCCGATATTATTGAGGTAGCCAAAAACGTATTGTCTGCAGGCAAAATTGATTTTCTTGATATGTCCTTATGGGACTCCTTCAAAGAGCCAGAGGATCAGGCGTTTAAAGGTCGCACATTATTATCCTATTTCACAGAACTTGAGCGCGGAACAATTGCGTTGGGTATTGCAGGTAAACTTCGTAATCCTGAGGAAGTTAATCAGGCTATGGCAGCTGATATTGATTTTGTTATGCTCGGGCGCGCGGCTATCCTGCACCATGATTTCCCACGACAAATGAAGGAAGACGTTAATTTTACGCCAATTAGGAATCCCGTTACTGCAGACCACTTGCGAAAAGAAGGGCTTGGCGAGGCATTTATTACTTACATGTCGGGTTGGAAAGGCTTTGTAGAATGATTGAAAGTAAAACTATGGTCGCTCGAAAGCGGCCATAGTTTTACTACTATAATAGACGGAACGATATTACCGTGAAATCGTATATCCTGTTTGCTCTAAAACAAAGCGATCCTCAGAGATGTTACCAATAGCTTCGACCTGACCATCGTCATTGAAAACAAATCTTGTTACAACATGTTGCTCAAAAGGCAGGTTAACCTGAGTGTCCACACTGTTAATTGTTGTCCACACGTAGACCACATTAGCCTTACTCAGCACTTCATTAACTTTCAGCTCAACACCCCAATCATCGGCATCGCCCATTTCAAGGTCGGCCATTAACTCTGCTTTACCTGAGTTGTTACTAATAATACCTCTGGCAACTGAGATATCGATTTCTTTGCCTTCTCGCATCACAGTTGCTTCAACGGGCTCGCCTGGTTTGCCTCGAAACGACAATTGACCCATGGTTTCTTCGCTCACTCTGATACCGTTAACCTCAACAAAATCATCACCGGCCTTCAACACTTTTGAGGCAGGGCTGCCTGCTATAACACGGTCAATAATCATTTTTCCTTCGACATTAGGGTTCCAAATAAAGCCAAAACCAACATAGCGATCACCATATATTTGTCCATCTTCAGCAAGGTTTGCTTTGACATAAGCGATGGTTTCTTGCTTTCCCGTTGCTTGAGCTTTTAGCCAGTTAACTGCAACAGCTTCATTGGGGTTCTCTGCAGCTTCATGATGCGCGGCAATAGAGAAACTAGACATCAATACTAGTATGGCAGAGGCCGAAATCGATTTCATATTCATAATACATTTCCTTTTTAAGTATAGGTTAAATAATTCCCATCATTAGTCTAAAAGCTAGCAATGGCGGCCACACAGATAGACGAAGTATATTTTTTTACCCGGGAGGCCTACAGAGGGTATTCATGTCTATGCATTAAAGCAATCGGCCTAGGCGAGATTAATCAATAATGGATAGGCGAGGTTTGAATCATCTGCAGAACACCGACCGGTTAGCTGATACCGTGCTCAGTTAGATATTCCAGTGCTCCACAAACCGCTGCGACTTGCGCTAAAATACAGTTTTCATCATCTACCTTGGGACTATCAGGATAAACCTCGGTGGTGCTAACAAAGGGAGCGCCTGTAAAAGCGGCACATAGGCCAATATCTCTAATTGGATAGTTAATGACACCACGTTGCTCGATTTCAGTACCAATGAGACAGTTATTTTCATCACAGGGCGCTATATGAGTCACCTTTTCAACAGCATCAATAATCGCTTTTTGAAAGGCAGGTTGTGGGTTTGCGCTATCAGCGACCCCATAGAATCCATCAGGAATTTCTGAAAACTCTTGCTCCATAGCATCTCGAGCTTCAAGGGCCGGCCGGAATACCGAGTTGTCAGTGTCAGTGGTTTCATGCAGATCAATGTGGCAAAGAATCGGAACATCCAAGAGTGCAATATATGCCATCAAATGGTGGCATTCTTCAACATTGGTACCATTACTGAATGACCTGTTAGGGTCAATAGCATTGGGCGTCCAACGATTTATTGTTTCATATCCCCAGGGACTGAGGCAGGGCGCAACAATGAAGTTAAATTTCTCGGAATAACTTGTTAGGGCAATCTCAACAAAGCGTAGCGCACCGTGCACACCGCTGGTTTCGTAACCATGCACACCGCCTGTCACCAATACGTTGGGTTTGTCAGCTTGCCAATGCTTAGTTTTGATTGCCCAAAGGGTATAATTATTGGGGTCGTATGAGAGTGCACCATACTGTTCAATCGTTAGCTGTGCTTGAAAAGACTGTTTAAGCAATTCTATTTTAGCAACCACCTGTTCTTGATAAGAGCGCTTGATAGTTTGCTGGTCTAGCCACATCTTTTTTTCTTCGAAACCCCATGGGAAACCAGGAGTCCCTATTGCATCGTCTTGTTCTAATGTCATAATTTATCGCCCTGTTAGTTTTGCCTAAAAACGTGCATCACTAAGTCGCCATGTTTACTAATTGACGCCCAATGAGTTAAATGAAAGGGCAACTTTAGTATCCTTAAAAAGTCCAATTGTATCAACACATACGTCGATTTGGATTAATTTCCCTGTTCTCGTTAAATTAATAGTTTAATAGTTGTCATGAGATGGTTCAGGCATCTATGCCATATACTGTTTTTGGGTAGCTTAGTCTTCGGAGCTTTACTCTTACTCATATTGTTTTGATCCTCTAATACTATAAACCCTTATCTCGATAGCCTTTGTCACCTAATTTAAAAGTACTGGTACTTAATAGTTTTTACTTATGATAATGAGTACCTGTTCCATCAAAACGAAAAAGCTGTTCATATTCGGCATAAAGAGGTAATATTTACTTATGTCTGGTACCAATTTGGTAGCGGATAGAAATTGCCACCACTAAAATACATTGTAGTTATTGGTATGCATCGCCTCCTAAGCAATGTTGCATTATGTTACTGAGTCCGATGGGACTCCGGTATTGGGATGTAAGATTTTTCTGACGCACTTGATAGGCTAGGGTACCTTTAACAGATAGGGAGAAACAGCAATGAAAGTTTCGTTTTCGGTCAATAATAAGATAGTCGAGGGGGAGGTAGAGCCAAGAACCCTTCTAGTCGATTTTCTCCGTAAGAACCTTGGAATGACAGGAACCCATATTGGCTGTGACACTAGCCAATGTGGCGCATGTGTTGTCCATATGGATGGCCGCTCTATTAAGAGCTGCACGCTACTTGCACTGCAGGCCGAGGGTAGAGAAATTAAGACCATTGAAGGTTTAGCAGACGGTGACAAACTACATCCGATGCAGGCAGCATTTCGAGAGGAGCATGGATTGCAGTGTGGTTTTTGTACTCCGGGTATGATCATGAGTGCAATTGATCTGCTGCAAAGCAATGGAGATCCGACAGAGTGTGAGATCAGAGAAGGCCTGGAAGGTAATATCTGTCGATGTACTGGCTATCATAACATTGTAAAGTCAATACAGACGGCGGCAAAAGCACAATAAGTAAAGCGTCTGTTTATGTAAAAATGTAAGAGGGAAAACTATGTATCGATTTAATTATGAAGCACCTACCTCGATTGACGGTACTCTAACTGCACTGCGGCAAAATTCTGAGGCGAAAATCATCGCTGGCGGAATGACCTTGCTACCAACAATGAAATTACGTTTAGCTAGTCCTGACCACTTGGTTGATATCAATAATATTCAATCGCTTGCAGGGATCACTAAGAATAATGGATCGATCGTTATTGGAGCCATGACACGTCATGCGGATGTCGCTAGCTCAGATTTAGTAAGAGATTGCATCCCTTGCCTTGCTAATTTAGCCGAGGCGATTGGTGATCGTCAGGTAAGAAATCGGGGTACTATTGGTGGATCTGTCGCCAATAATGATCCCTCTGCAGACTATCCCGCTGGTCTTATCGGTCTTGGCGCCACAATAGTGACAGATCGGAGAGAGATTGAGGCCGATGACTTTTTCACTGGTATGTTCGAAACGCTATTAAAAGAGGATGAAATTATTACTGCTGTACGTTTCCCCATACCTAAACGTGCCGCCTACATGAAATTTCCTAATCCCGCCTCGCGCTATGCGATTGTTGGTGTCCTGGTTGCCGAAACGCCGAGTGGCGTTCGTGTAGCGGTCACAGGTGCAGCATCCTGCGTATTTCGAGTCCAAACCATGGAGGTTGCGCTAGAGAATGAATTTACAGCAGATGCTATTGCGTTGCTAACGTTGGATAGTACTGAATTTAACGAAGATATTCATGCGAGCGCAGAGTATCGAGGACATCTCGTCAATGTGATGGCTAGGCGTGCGGTCTCAGCTATTATCTAGAACCACAGTATGATAACTAATTTTAGGAATCGATACTGTTATAAAAAAAAGGACTTCTCACCCCACTATAAGTCAAGTCAGCCTAGTTATAGGTTATGAGTGTTGAGATACTCCAGAACTCAATCGGTGGGCGCATAAGCGGTTATTTGTATCTCCACCAGTCCCCGGTCAGGAAATAATTCACTGACACCAATCGCCGTCCATGCCGCATAAGGTGGCGGTAGGTATTCATCTTTTACGACCATGAACGCATTAATATGTGCTGCCTTATCACCCACAAAGTGGGGGCTGTGAAATACGTGAAACGTCGTAATTTTTATGACATGGTGGAAGTCGGTATCTGCAGCTGCCAGCGTCGCTTGGATTGACGAGAAAGCTTTTCTGATGCCAGCCTGATATGTTTTTAGCGTGGCAGGGTCATTACCTGGAGGCTCGACAACAACGCCAGATAGGAATACGAAGTCTCCAGCGCGATAAGCGGGAGAGAAGTGGTATTCATCAGACAATACCACATCCTGTTGGGTAGCCACGATAGCTTCGCCGCTGATGCCAATACTATTAAAGTTCTCGCTCGCTACGCTTGTTGTCACTAACAGTATCGCACTTGCCAAGACTGGGAAAAATAATGTCATTAAAGACTCCTGAACCCGATTCCTTTGCAGTTATTAGCAGACTATATTTTAGCAGCGACTAATTCCATCTCGACTAACCAGTCTGGTTTAGCTAGCGCCTTGACAATAATTCCGGTGGAAGCTGGCCGCGCATCACCAAAAAACATAGATCGCGCCTTTGCCATCGGCCAATAGTCTTCCTCTGTCGTGACATAGGTTGTTATTTTGACAATATCTTCAATACCCATATCAGCAGATTCGAGTATAGCCATTAGATTAGCCAAGGTTGAGCTAGTCTGGGCCTCTACTCCCTCGGGCATCGTGCCGTCAGGCATTAATCCTACTGCTCCAGCGGAGTAGAGCCATCGCGCACTTGGTGGAACCTCAATGCCATGGCTGTATGCTGCCAGAGGCGGGAGGATTGTGTCAGGTACATGTTTTTTATTCATGGGAACTCCATTAATTGTAAATAGGCAAATGAAAACGAATACGATGCCATGCTCACTGGGAAAAATTATTTAGTGTCTATCCTAAATTTATTTGCGCGATACACTCGATCTCAATCATCATTTCTGGTGCGACTAAGCGACTACATTCGATCCATGTTGCAGTTGGTGGCGCCGACTCCGCTTTGACATAAAAGCGAGTTCGAATATCGTTGCTCGCTACCAGCGCGTCCATGTCAGTGGTAAATATGGTCTCTTTGACTACGTTCTGGAGGCTTATACCATTCGCTTCGAGTGTTTCCTCAAGGTCGGTGTAGACCTGCGTCAGCTGCGCTGCCATGTCGTCCTTACCGATAATATTTCCTTGTGAGTCCCAGCTTACGCAGCCTGATACATAAAGCATATCGCCGACCTTACAGGCCTGCGCATAGTAAATACCTTTCTCAATATCGGGTCGCTTATGGAAAATCTGGTTTGCTATAGGCATGATAAGTCCTTTAAATTATCTTTATGCTATTAAATTTTGGAGATACGAGCTCAGTGTGTGAGCTCGTATCAAACGGGCTAGAAGCTATATCGTACGGTTGCATTAAACCATCTTGGGCGATCGACAAATGTTTGCTGACTCGCGAAATCTGTCGCAACATCAAAGATCTGTGTGGCATAGAATTGATCGAATAGGTTATGCACCTGCATCGCTACTTCCCATCTATCGTCTATACTGCGAAAACTGGCGCGAGCATTGACCAGAGTATAGGCAGCCTGCTTTCCGATAGGTGCTTCTGTAATGAGGAAGTTAAAGTCGCTACGATAATTAGCATCTACTGACACGGCAAAAGAACCTGTGTTGTCGAAGGATGGTAGCCACTCATAACGTGCCAAGGCATTAAATTGCCACTTAGGTGTTTTTGGCATCCTGCGATCAATCGCCTCGGGAAATGCTGGAAAGTTGAGGCCAAAGGCTGTGGCATCCAAATATGCAACGCCGCCTTGAAAATCTAGACCTCGCGATGGTGATCCTTGCAGTTCAAGCTCAAATCCATAGATTTCTGCGTCTCTATTGACAATTAGATTGGTCTGTCCCTCAAAGATAAAGGCCTGGTGGTCATCATAGTCATAGAAAAATGCGCTTCCGTTGAGTCGTAGAGAGTTATCCATGAGAGTAGTTTTAAATCCAGCTTCGTAGGATAGTAAAATTTCCTCTTTGATCGGAACTTGCTCAGGTCTCAATCCTTCACCTTCTGCTGACGCATTGAATCCACCCCCTTTAACACCCCGAGTAATACTTAGATACGCTAAAAAGTCATCATTAACGTCCCAATCAAGTCCTATTTTACCTGACCAAAGAAGTTCGTCATATTTGGCAAGATCACCAACTGATGCTTCGTTAAACTGATATAGATAAGCAGCGGGATCTAATGGCCCCCAAAAGTGTTGCTCTCGGTCAGTGATGGAACCATCGGCGTTGGCCTCCCACATTTCGAATAGGTGAATGTAGTCTAGGTTCTTCTCCTCCTGAATCAAACGTAGCCCAGTAGTAAGACGAAGATTGTCAGCTAGATCGAACTCGCTTTGTGCGAAGATAGAAGACGAATCGGTTTTTTGTTCCCAGAACGAGGAGAGTACTAGTATGCCTGGCCCATGGCTTGTAACTTGAGGCCCACAGGTGTCAGTTAAATCGGTATGTATGGTCCCGAAGCAGGGGATTGTGGTAGATCCATCGGCTGCCAGTGGCCCTGTTAATTCCCAGTCAATAATCTCATTAGCTCCATATGTAGGTGCCGTTCCGATCGATTCGATGGCGGACCTTAATGTAATTCCGATACCATAATCACCATCAATTCTTAAATAGTAAGCTCCAAATACCCAGCGCGCATTATCAGTCTCTCCACTAAAACGAAACTCTTGAGAAAATTGGCTGGCATCATTAGCAATAAAAGTGTCTAGGATAGGTGTCGGAGTATTATCGCTGTCTTCGAAATACTGCTTCTCGACAGTTGCATAGTCACTAATTGAAACGAACTCAAAGTTATCAGCACTCCAGTCTAGACGAGCTCCGAAGCCACTTGTTTTGAGCTTGGCCATGCCGATCTCATCATGAGCAATTGTGAACGGGTCATCGTCAGGTTCGTTGTGCCCAAAATAGTCACAGCCCGGGCAGTTAATCGAAGGCAGCAGTCCTTCTGCTGCATCACCAGCCAATGGATTTGAGACGACTTGATCTTCCCCACGTAAATAACCGAATTCGGTTACAGGATCATAATCAGCACCTTGTGTGGATGCGCCACCGTCTAAGTTGTCACTGTTAGCCATACGAGCATTCACAAGTAGACTTACATCGTCATTGATTTCGAAAAGTAGCTGCCCACGGAGTGAATAAGTGTTGTCATCGAATATATCTGGTCCGGCACGATTCTTAACGAAAGGGTCGTGCCAATTACCCATAGCAGAAAGCCGGCCGGATACCGTATCACTTATAGCACCGCCGATAGCGCCCTCAAAACCACGATTATTTTCCGTTCCCACCTTTCCTATTATGTATGCATCGAAGTCCTGGGATGGTTTAACTGAAGTGAATGAGACACCGCCACCGGTAGCGTTTCTACCCCAAAGTGTGCCTTGTGGCCCACGCATTACTTCAACCCGCTCTAGATCGAAAAGCTGAAAACCTGCGCCGGACGCCTGACTGATATAAGCCTCATCCAGATAGATTGCCGTCGGATGTTCTTGGTGATCGGCGAAATCATTATTCAGAACGCCACGGATAGCGAACCCATATGATTGTCTAGAGTTAGGCTGCACTAGCATTACTCCGGGAGTATAGTCAGCAAGCGCTGTCGATTGAAACATGCCTAGCTCCCTCATTTGATCACCCGTTAATGCAGCGACGGAGATACCGACATCTTGTAAATTCTGCTCGCGATGCTGAGCAGTGACTATTATTTCTTCTAGCGTCTGAGCATAAGCGTTTATGCCAGATAATAAGGTCGTTACTAAAATAAATGAGAATAGTGGTAGAGAATACCACCGTGTTTGATAGTGATGATCTGTCTGTTGGCGCATGTCAGCTAACTCCTGTGTAAGTACTGAAAGAAAAACAGTCTCGTTTTACTGGTACCTGCGCTATCTAAAGAGGGCTACGCACTGGTACCAAATGTACAGTTATATTACCGTAAGGTATTTTTAGCACATGTGTAGGAATAATACAACACTTGATTTATATGATTAAAACTATGTTCTTGAGCTTAGGTCGAGTGGAATAAGACGGCTTCTGCGCTTGGCATTATTTGGCGCGAGGACAGAATAAATAGTGCTCTTCGAATTTCGTATGTTAGAGGGAGAATACTAAAAGATGAGCTTTACTCGGCGAGCTCCAGTATTAGGAGCTATATTAAAGGGAGACTCAAGATAAAGGGAAACAGCATTGCAGTGCAGGCGCAATTTACCTAGTTACCTGAGAATATTTTATAACAAAATGGTAATATTATACTAGATTTAGTACCAAAAACATTCTATGCTGAGGTCACGACAAAATTCACGGAATCAAAAAAGACCCAATCGGAGATCGGATTATGAGTAAACAAAAGCTATTGCTGCTAGTGCCCTTACTGGGATTATTCTCTTTGGTAACACCGGTGTTAGCCGAAGAATTCGCCGAAATCAAACCCCTTGGAGCTACAGTAGTACCGCCGGCCGCTCTCCCTCCTCCGGGAACCAAATTTAATGTTCTCGGCAGGCCCTCAGGAAAACCGGACGCTTCAGTAATATTCGGCGAACGTTGCGCCGAGTGCCACGCCCGAGGGCTTTTTTCGCCTACCCTGGAGCAAATGTCGAATCTAACCACGGAGGAAGCACACAAGGAACTTACCTGGGGCGTGATGATGGAGTTTGCTAATGGCCTAGACGATTTTGAGCGATGGGAATTGGCCAAATATGTCACTAGTCTCAAAACTGATGAAGAACGGGACCCACGTGGTCACGGTATGAAAATGTGCAAGAATACAATGCCGTTGGTCGCCGATCCCAAGCATGACTGGCCGGGATTATCCAAAGACAACCGCTCATCTCGAGTCGCGACTAATTCACAGATTAACTCCGAGACTGTTAAAAACCTTAAGCTCAAATGGGCTGTAGGCATGCCGCAGGTTCATTCCTTCGTTGGTGGCGGACAACCCGTCTCAGTTGTTGGTGATCGAGTTTTCATCGGTAGTCTCAATCATTGGGTCTACTCCTTTGACACCAACTCCGGTTGCGCACACTGGGCTTTCGAGGCAGAATTTCGAATTCGATCAAACGTCGCTGTGAGTGACGGTGTCATCGTATTCGGTGATACCGGGGCAAACGCTTATGCATTGAATGCTGAAACCGGCAAGCTTATGTGGCGCCACAAAGTAGATTACACTCCGACCGCCCGCGTGAACGGCAAGGTGATGCTGCATGACGGAGTCGCCTACATCCCAGTGACTAACTACCAGGAAGTACTCAACATGGGTGGTAGAACCCTCGAATTTCCGTGCTGTACGGCTCGTGGAGCAGTCGCTGCCTATGATCTCCATACCGGTGAGCGTAAGTGGAAGACCTTTACCATCGATGAGAGATCTGAATTTATTGGGCTGACGCCAAACGGTGTGAACCGCTATGGTCCCTCCGGTGTCACCGTGTTTTCGGGTATGTCAGTCGACGAGAAACGCGGCGTCATATATGTACCGACAGCGAATCAGCAAACCGAGCCGGTCATTGAAGAATCCGATGCCATCATTGCGCTCGACATGGAAACGGGCGCTAAGGTTTGGGTTAAAGGATTGGCACCTGAGCATATGGGTGGCCAGGACGTCTACCACCTCGGCTGTGAAGCCTGGGTCGATGCCGAGCGAAAAACCTGCTCACCCTTAAATCCGAAAGGACAGGGTGACCGGGATATCGTAGCACCTGCGATACTGGTAGAACGACAGGACGGTAAGGAAGTGCTCTTGGTTGGAACCAAAGACGGGACGCTTTATGCGCTGGATCCAGATGCTAAAGGAGATATTATATGGCAAACCCGTGTTGGTAGGGGTGGTGAAGTCGGCGGCATCGAGTGGGGTTTTGCCAGCGATCAAAAGAACGCTTACGTGCCTGTCCTAGATATGGATGCGGATATGCAGGGAAGTGGTTCGTTAACGGCAGTTGATCTGATGACGGGAAAATTTGTATGGCGTGTCGAGAATGTAGAGGCAGAGTGCGAGGGTAAGCCGGTACCCCTATGCGGTAATGCCTTCGGGTTGCCTACTACCGTGTCCAACGACATCGTTTTCTCGGGCACCAGCGACGGCGTGTTGCGCGCCTATAACAAGAATACCGGGGAGCCAGTGTGGAGCTACAACACGGCGCACGACTACAATACCGTCAATGATATTAAGGGCTATGGTGGTGGATTGAGCTACGGCGGTCCTGTGATAGTAGACAACAAGTTATTCGTGTTTTCGGGCAATGATTATGCGCAGTTCACGATGCCTGGTAACGTACTATTAATGTTTGAACTTGATAAATAGCACTAACATCGTCGCGTTGCAGGGGAGTGCTTTGCTCGACTTCAGCGCGGTGATAAGTGTTGCTAGGTATTACTTTTTCTGAACTGAGTGTTATGAGGTTGATTGATGAATAGTATTGGAAAGTCGGAGCGGCGTAAGGAAGATAGGCGCTATATCACAGGTGCGGGAAAATATACGAGTGATGTAGATTTTCGTAACCAGGTTTACCTCGTAGTTGTGCGTGCTCAAATAGCGCATGCACATATCCGTAATATCGATACATCAGCAGCGCTCGCCGCCGAAGGTGTTGTAGCCATATATACTTCTGCGGATTTAGATGCCGGAGGTATAGGTGATATGCAGCCTGGCTGGATGATTTATAATCCTGACGGTTCGCCAATGCATGCAGCGCCTCGTGAAGTATTGGCCCGTGAACGCATCCGCTACGTTGGGCAACCGGTAGTAGCAGTTATTGCTGAATCGGCTCTTCTCGCTAAAGATGCTGCTGAACTAGTCGAGCTTGATCTTGATGAATTACCTGCCGTTGTTAATATAGCTGATGCAAACCAAGAGAACGCACAAACGGTTTGGGACCATATTGAGTCGAACCAATGTTTTGAGTGGATGATTGGTGATCGTGAATTAGTGAAGAGTACGTTTGCCTCTGCAGCGCACATCGTAGAAACTGATATCATTCAAAATCGCTTAGTGCCAAATGCACTTGAACCCCGTGCTGTCGTTGCTTTGCATGATGCAAGTAACGATGAATATACGCTTTACGTGGCATGTCAAAACCCCCACCTCCTGCGTACTTGGAACTGTGAAAATTCATTACCCGTTCCAGAGTCTAAACTACGCATAATTTCAGGTGATGTGGGCGGTGGCTTTGGATCGAAAATTTATCAGTACTCAGAGGATCTGGCCGCACTATTTGCTGCTAAGGCAATAGGTCGACCGGTTAAATGGGTTGCGGAGCGCAGTGAGTCATTTACTTCTGATGCTCATGCTAGAGATCATGTAACCCATGCATCCTTAGCGTTAGATTCGGATGGAAAATTCCTAGCACTTAGTGTTAACACAGATGCTAATCTGGGTGCTGCCATATCGAATTATGGTGCAGCTATCCCCACGGTTTTTTACGCCACGATGATTTCGGGTGTCTATAAAATCCCAGCACTTGAAATAAGAGTTCGAGGGGTAATGACTAATACGGTACCAACAGATGCATACAGGGGTGCTGGGCGTCCTGAAGCGACTTATCTGATTGAACGCTTGGTTGATCTAGCTGCTGAAAAAACGGGTATTGATCGTATTGAAATTAGACGGCAGAACTTCATTCCTCCAACAGACTTCCCTTATCAGTCACCCTTAGGACTTGTTTATACTGAAGGCGCTTATGATCAGTGCGTTGACGGGGCGCTGAAAAATGCAGATATGGACGGATATGCGAGACGAAAAGTTGAGTCTGAGTCTGGAGGTAAGCTTCGTGGTTTAGGAGTTATTACTTATACTGAGCAGGCTGGAGCAGCTCCTTCTCAGGCCGCGATTGCTCTAGGCTCTGGGCATGGCTTTTTTGAGGTTGCGACTATTCGAGTCAATCCTGATGGATCGGTACGTGTCCTTACTGGCGCGCATAGTCATGGACAAAGTCATGAAACGACATTTGCGCAGATTGTTTCAGAGCAGCTAGGATTATCCTTAGATGAAATCGAAGTGGTCCATGGTGATACAAGTCAGCTTCCGTTTGGTGTAGGAACCTTCGCGTCGCGCTCAATCAGTGCAGGGGGTAGCGCTGTACTCTTGAGTACCGGCAAAATTATTGATAAGGGTAAAAAAATTGCAGCGCATATTCTTGAGAGTGAAGCTGGAGATGTCGAGTTTATCGATGGATTTTTCAAAGTTAAGGATTCTGACCGCATTTTGTCATTCAAAGAAATTTCTCGTGCAGCATATGTTCCTGGAAACTTTCCAATGGATGAGCTTGAGCCAGGATTAGAGGAAACGACCTACTTTGATCCACCAAACTTTACTTTTCCTGCCGGCTGTCATATTTGTGAGATTGAAATTGACCCAGAGACTGGCGAGACAAGAATCGATCGTTACACTGTGTGTGATGACTTTGGTGTAGTCGTTAACCCGATGGTCGTGCATGGACAGGTTCATGGAGGGCTTGCTCAAGGTATTGGTCAAGCGCTTCTGGAGAATGCCGCATATGACGCTGACTCAGGCCAACTAATAAGTGGCTCTTTTCTCGACTATGCTATGCCACGTGCAGACGACTTGCCAGCATTTGACGTGTCGGAGTTAGATCTAGTGTCAATGTCAAATCCATTGGGCGCTAAGGGCGCAGGAGAAGCCGGTACTATTGGCGCTCCAATTACGGTGATGAATGCCATTTTTGATGCGCTTAAACCTATCGGTGTCACCGAACTGTCAATGCCAGCAACTCCTTCGAAGATCTGGTCTGCGATACAATCTGCCAAGACTACCTAGCCTTTTATTGTAGGGAGTTCAGAAACCGCGCCATCACTCATGAGCGAGTGGATAAGCATTGAGTAGAGCTCATGGAATGCTTCAGAGATTGTGAGACCAGTCCGCTCATTGAAGTCAGGCTCACGTATTCGATTGATACTAGCGAATACGACTTCAGCCATAAATGCTGGTGATACTTCCCTAAAGACGCCTGTCTTCACCCCGGTGTCGATAATTCTATATAAACCATCAACACGCAACCCGATGTGGTTACGCCAAAGTGTTCGTGCTGGTTCCCAGTCATCTATATCGGTTACAACAGATTGGCTGAGTCGCTCGGAGGCATGCTCGCCGATCTGAAGATACTCATAGACTATCCTATCTGGCCCAACAGAATTTCTGGCTACATCATTCCCTTGTTCCCTAATCCGGCTAAAAAAGTTATCAAGAGCCCGCAAGACGAGACTTTTTTTGCTTGGCGCAAGTTCATAGAGGGTACGCTTTGAGCACTTTAGTTTCGAAGCAATGTCAGAGACACTAAGACTTGAAAAACCCTCACTAAGGATTAGCGCTTCGAGAGCTATCAGAGTTTCTGCGCTACGTTTGTTGAGGTTATTACTGTATTTAACTAATGAAATCATCCCTAAATTATATCCGAATGACTAATGCAATAAAATAGTCACAACCTTAGATGTAGAACTATTTACGCCACTAAAGTAAAAAAAAGTTATAACTACTCGTGTTTCCGTGGCGATTAGATACGAAAGTAAGTTATGTTGTTAACCGTCTGTAAATTTCCGTTATTTTTTGAGGGAGCTTGTCTACTTCATCGATGACGGTATAGTTCGTAGCGCCATACATATATGGTAAATACTCTTGTGCCTCTTTGTCTATGGTAATACAAAAGGCTTGGATGTTAGTTTTTTTTATTTCGAGCAGAGCATGCCGAGTATCCTCGATTCCGTACTGCCCTTTATAACCGTCACAATCTTCAGGTCGGCCATCCGATAGCGTAATCAGTAACTTGGTATGAGCACTAGTCAACTGGAGTTGACTTCCTAAATGGCGAATTGCGGCGCCCATACGTGTAAAACTCTTTGGCTTGATGCCACTGATACGTTGCCTTACGCACAAATCATAAGGCTGATCAAAAGTTTTGATACGATATACTTCACACCCTTGGTTACTACGGCCTGAAAACCCGAAGATTGCATAACGATCGCCTAGCATTTCAAGTGCCTCACACAATAATACCAACGACTCTTTCTCTGCTTTGTTGACCCACCCAACTGTCGAACCACTCATATCTACCATGAACATAACTGCAATGTTGCGGTTCTGATTACGGTAGCGAGTATAAATATGTTCACTCATTTCTTGTCCATTAGCGACCTCAGCATAGGCCCTGATAATCGCATCAAGATCGAGATCATCACCATCTAACTGTCTTCTTTGCAGTCGAGATTCGACCAGCACGCCCTCGAATGTTCTCTTGATCGAGTTAACCAAGTGCCGATACTTTTTCAGAGTTTCGTCAACAAATGACTCATTACCCAGAGTTGCAGGCAGTTCGCGTAAGCTACACAAGTTTTCATGAAACTGTTGCGCACGATAGTCCCATTCATGATACCTAAATATACCAGATTTTTTAGGTTCAGATTGCTGCCTACCATTTCCAGCTGTCGCCGTTGGAGACAGCTCTCTATTGTCGTTTCCCAGATCTAGTAATTGAAGATATTCTTCAGGAATCCCATCAAAATCCTGAAGTATTGAGCTTATGAGCTCTGGTCGAAAATTCGATAGAGTATTAATCTCTGCATCTACCATTAGTTGGATATTTGCCTCAGGCTTTTCGTAATCACTATTCTTTAACCCAAGTCTTTGTGTCAGTGATGCATCACAAAAATTATCTTTTTTGAACTTCATTTCATTCACGTCTATTGCCTGAATAGCTCGCTTAAACTCAGATTTCTCACGCTCGATTCTCGCTATCATCACCTTGTGTACTTGATTTACAAACATCTCTCCTTGGTAATTTTTCAGTGGTGGCAGTGGTAACTGTTTTACCTGATCGATCAAACGGATTGAGTCTTCAGCTGTTGTGCCTGATTTGATTAACGTACGGGCATACTCACGCCATTGGGTCCACTGTGTATACGCGTCGTCATTTTCATACCCAAATATTTCAAATTCTCTAGATAGTCCAGGGAAATCCCGTGCCATACATGCATCGAGTCGAATGCACTCAAGTCTATTAAATACCGGCATTACATCATCGGTTGAAAAACGTCGTATCAGTTTTTCTACGACTTCATAGCGCCAGGTCCCATACCAAGTTTGTGCCCAAAGATGAGCTACGGTGAGTTTGTAGAGTGTGAAATTAGTCTTGGCAAACGGAAATATCTCATAAACGGCTGGCAGGTACAGGGACTCTGTATCAGTGAATGTTTGCTTGTCGCTGATGATTTGCAGCTCTCGGCCCCCGAGACCGCGAACGAAATGCCGTAAGAAGATGCTAGCTTCACTAAATGCACATTCTGCAGAAGGCTCAACATAATGGGCATTGGCGACCTCATTGTCACACAGGCTGTTTTTCATAAGAATATTATGTAAAACGTTCTTTGTTACGTGCTCGCTCATCTGCCTGGGCTCCGACATGCATCTAGTGTTAGAAAACTGATCGACAGAGTTCTTGTATTACCTCTAGCATGTCAGCATCATCTGTAAGGGCTTGGGCAATAGCCGTGTCTGTAGCGGTCACCGGCGCGATACCATCGTTGATTAGCTTAGCTGCATTAATTAGCAACCGTGTGCTGGCACCTTCATCGAGCCCGTTTCCTTTGAGATTACGCGTCATAGATCCTAACTTTACAAGCCGACTGGCAATATTCGAATCGCTACTAGTTTCCTTTTCAATAATTCTCTGCTCATGACTTGCGCTTGGATAATTGAATTCTAAGGCCACAAAGCGCTGCCTAGTGCTCTGCTTGAGGTCCTTAAGTATACTTTGATAACCGGGATTATAAGAAATGACCAAACAAAACTCTGGAGGAGCAGTCAGTAATTCCCCACGTTTTTCGATGGGCAACAACCGACGATCATCGCATAAAGGGTGAATGACTACCGAAGTATCCCTGCGTGCTTCTACGATCTCATCAAGATAGCAAATGCTACCATCTCGTACTGCGGTTGTTAGTGGTCCATCTACCCATACTGTCTCGCCACCCTTAATTAAATAGCGACCTACTAAATCTGAGGTGGTAAGGTCGTCGTGGCAGGCAACAGTGATAACTGAGCGTTTCAAATGCCAGGCCATATATTCAACGAATCGAGTCTTTCCACAGCCAGTGGGACCTTTGAGAAGCACCGGCAAATGATTTCGATAAGCTGCAGCAAACACAGCGACTTCGTCTCCTATTGGCTCATAATAGGGCTTATTTGAGAGAGCGGACTTACTTGAGTTTACGGGTTTTTTTGGCATGAGTATTAGTTTAGATCATCGAATGAGATATTGTTGATTGATTATTAGTCATTCTCCATCTCTCGTAGTTTTGTCTTCAGTACTTTGCCATAGTTATTCTTGGGCAACCTATCGACTGTTCGATAAAATCTAGGCCGTTTAAAGCGCGCCATATTCTCGATACAGAAATTATTTATCAATCTTTCATCGACTGTTTGGTCTTTCGATATAACCATGTAAGCAACGACCAGTTCTCCCCATTCACGGTCTGGCCGACCAATTACAGCGACCTCTGATATACCAGGGTATCTTATTAAGACTTCTTCCACTTCTCGTGGATAGATATTTGTCCCTCCAGAGATAATTAAGTCTTTTGAACGATCCTTCAGCGTCAGGAATCCTTCCTCGTCAAAATAGCCACAATCGCCTGTATGTAACCAACCGTTGCGTAAGACTTCTTTAGTCGATTCCGGGTCACGCCAGTATCCGCTCATAACACTTTCTCCTCGCACCAGTACTTCTCCCGCCTCGCCCGTGGGAAGCCAAGTGCCCTCGGGGTTAGCAACACGGACCTCCACTGCGCTTTGTGGGGTACCTACTGACTGAAGTCTCTGTAGCCAGCGAGGATGATCTTTTTCCGCATGTATGCGTGAATTCAGTGCAGTAATCGTCATAGGGCTTTCGCCTTGACCATACAACTGAGCAAGTTTTGGTCCATAGCGCTCTAGTCCGGCAAGACAATCTTCAAGATACATGGGACCACCACCATAGATAATAGTCTTCAGATTTGATGTGTCGGTATCCTTAGGGTGGTCGAGCATTCGCTTAACCATTGTTGGAGCCGCAAAAACTACTGCGGAAGGCCATGATTCAATCAAGTGATAAATTTCGTTAACATCAAAACCACCGGTCTCCGGAATCACATTACAGCTGGCATGCATTACATGAGCAAGTGCGTAAACACCGGAACCATGACTCATGGGTGCTGCATGCAAAATTGCTCGCCACGGAGGCTGCTGGTCTACGTCGGAAAAGTAACAAAATGAGCTTGCCAGCAGATTATGATGACTAAGTACTGCTCCTTTTGGTTGCCCCGTCGTTCCGCTGGTATAAAATAACCAAGCAGGATCACTTGATTCTCGATGAACCATCGGCATAGGACCATGATTTAGTAACTGCTGATAATCCTGAGTAGATATATCAATAACTACTTTTAGAGTTTCTACTTTAAGTGAGGCTATCGTCTCGATCAGGTGAGGTGATACAAAACAGAGTTTTGCCTGGCTATGTTCTAGGATAAAAGAGAATTCTTTTTGGTGAAGTTTGGCATTTACTGGCACTGTCACTAGGCCAGCATGCCAGCATGCATATAGGATTTCTAAATACTCTGGACAGTTACTCATCGTCAGGGCTACTCGGTCTCCCTGCTTAAGTTTGAAATGGTAGGTTAATGCAAAGGCGAGACGCGCTACGCGGTCAGCTAGTTCGCCATAAGTTCTTAATACCTGAGTGCCGTATGCGATAGCAGGACACGCCGAGAACGTAGTCCCAGATCGTTGCATGTGTTGCGCTATATTCATATTTAGCCACTCAAAACACTATAGTTTGATCTAACGACGGTTTCATTGACATTGATCTAACTTTACTAAGTAAATGTTCTACATATAAAAAAGATTGTTATAATTTTTTATCCGCAGATACCCCTCTTAATTAAGGGCTGAAAAAATCAAACTCTAAGATACTTGATCCTTCGCTACTGCATCACGAACATACCAAGATCGTTTTGCACGTTTTAGCATCAACAGATAAACAACCGACGCGACAATAGCGGTTGCCGGTGAGGAAGAAGCAACCCATTGACCACCGGCATTAAAAAATAAAAGACCTATAAATGCAGCAAGAAACCATGCCAAAAGTCCAGCAGGATTAATAGCAGGAACGTAATGCTCTCTTAGTTCTAGTGTTGGTCCCATAAGCTTCTCATATGCCGGTGAAAGTATATGTGTTACAGCGATTGAGACCCAAGCTACAACCATGATAGCCAAATATGATAGCGCCTGATAAATGAAGCTAAAGACATCTGCCAACATAACCACATACACGATGATTCCTACGAAAATAGCAGTCACTATTTTCGGTATATGAACGCTCGTCAGTCTCTGGAGTATGGACTCCAAGTTAACAATCGCCATAAAGAAGTTTGCGGTATTTATCCGTGTCTGACTTACCCAAATAAAAATGAGTCCAGAGAATCCCATTAACTTAAGAAGACCGAGAACAACAGAAATTTCAGAGAGGTCTCCCTCTGTGGGTATGGTGGCGACCAGGAAAATGCCTGCAATTCCGTTGACTAAAATGGTAAATAAGAAAAACGGACTACCAAAGTTAAATTTAGTATGAAATTCAGTATCCTCCTCTCGACCAAATCTTGCGTAGTCCCATGCGTACATCAAAGTTAGGAACACGCCCATAAAGTAGGTAAAACAGCTCCATGTCCCATAGCCGGTAAGTTCGTTGCTCGGTCCAAGTTCTAACCAGGCATTAGTATAACCATACTGGTAAATACTCAGTCCTACAGCTGCAATTAGCCCAATAATATAAAAGGGAAGGAGAACGCCATTTAGCTTTCCTAGCCAGTTTTGCACACTGCCGAATACTAATGGAACACTGTACGCAATCACAATAAGGTAGGCCTGTGAGAGTGATAATGATGGGAAATAATCCTGGATCGCGACAGCGATTACTGATGCTTCAAAAACACTGTAGTAAATCGCGCCCGTAAAAAAGATGAGGGTTGCCAGTAACGCGCCATGATAACCAAAGAGGACCCTGGAAAATAATGCGACCGAGAGACCAGTTTTAATTGCGTATCGCGATATGATCCCACCTGTAACTGCATAAACGATTACGGCGATCGACATTCCTGCAAGCGCATTCAAAGTGCCAAAGCTCATTGCCAGAGATGCTGATATAACAAGCCAGAACATAGCTGTACCAACTGCCCACCATGCCATAGATAAAGAGCCGGCTGGCATGCGTGCTGTACTCGGGACTGGTACGTTTAAATAATCAAGATCTTCAGACATTACCTTTTTCCTCTAAAGTTGCTTTAAAAAAGTATACAGCGCAACTGGTACCAAGTCGATCAAAATATTACCATAAACGTAAATCAAGTCTCCTTTTTAAGAGTTTATAGATGGTACGCGATACGCTAAAAGGCTTTGTTCTAGGAGTGATGAGCCTTCTCTATTTAAAACTATAGGCGTAGATGTATAGTTTAATAGAATAGATTAATAGCTCTAACTATTTCGAGGATACAAAAAAATAACGATGTGACTAATATTTACTCACAAATTAAGGTAATATTATATTGTTTCTGGTACCGGCTTATTCTTTGGCTAATCTCCCAATAAGGTATAAAAAAATATATTTGGCCATGGAGAAGTGCACAAGGGTGCTAAAAGAGCGAAATTTTTACTTTTCTTAGCTCGTGAGTTACCTACTAAAACGATGGGTGTAACAATAACTCAAAGGTAAAGAATCATTACTTGGAGGTTAAAGTGGATATTGAAGGCACATATAAAATTGGCTTAGCTCGGCAGCAAGTATGGGATGCGCTGCAGAATGCAGATGTTCTCCAGCAGTGTATACCCGGATGCCAGGAGCTTGAACTGTTATCGGATAACCGCTATTTAGCAAAAGTTGTAGCGGCGATTGGTCCGGTTAAAGCGACATTTAATACTAATATCGAGATGCAGAATTTCAAGCCTCCAGAAAGTTATACACTTATTGGCGAAGCAAAAAGTGGCGCGGCAGGGTTTGGAAAAGGCAGTGCAGATATTTCACTCACCGAATCGGGTGACTTTACGACGTTGCATTATAAAGCACACTTTAAGGTTGGGGGAAAGCTGGCTCAAGTAGGCTCGAGGCTCGTTGCAGGTGTCACTCGCAAAATGGCAGATGAATTTTTTGGTAAATTTAGTCTGACCTTAGATTATAGTGCCGAGAGAGTAGTCTCAGTAGATGATGAAAAGTCAGTAACTCGAAGAGCTAGATACCATCGATTTTTATATATCGCCGCCGGAACTACTTTTATCCTCTACGTTCTGTGGTTACTATCTTAAAAATAGCAGTTTGACTCATATTAAACGTCGCATGACATTTTAGGTAGGCGGCTGCGCAATGATTTCGGAACCCCACTAAAGCGTAAATTATACGAAAATATTTCATCCGAATTAACTCTTTCTTACCCACTGATGGGTGAGAGCATCAAGTTTTGCAATCTCACACAATCGTGTATTGTTAAAAACGAAGCATGCGTCGCACGAGGCCGTCATTTCGAAAGGCATGATAGAGCGCGCCACTAATGTGTACTGCAATCATTGCAAGTAGGATCCAGCACATCCAAAGATGAATGTCCGAGTAGAATATATTTAGCGCTTCATCCTCATAACCCCAGTTCGGTAATTCTAAAACCCACCAGAGAGTCGTATTCCATCCGCTGTATGATGAAGACATATACCCACTGACACAGCATCCAAAAATCACGATATACAGGAGTGTGTGATTAATTCGTGCAAATATCTGATTCCTTTGATCTTCAGAGGAGATGGCGATCTGAATTGGTCGGTATTTCAGACGAGTGTATAAAAAAATAGCTAAAACAAACACAACTGTAATTCCTAAGCTTTTATGCATTTGAAAAGGAAATACACGATATGTGAAATCTGCTGACGGAAAAGGTAGTCCCAACATCCACCAACTTGAAACGAACAAAAAGAAAATAGATACGGCCATCAACCAGTGCATGATGACTGCCGTTGTACTGAAACCGTGTTGCTGCATAGTCGACCTCACTTTATATGTCTTTTGATTATTGTAGAGGGCTAATCGCTAAAGTATCTCCGATACCCTGCAACTGCGCCAGCGGCCATAGTAAGATGGATGAAAAACCATAATAGAATATTCCAGAGATACGTCGAGCGTAGTAAGGGACCAGTGTTTGTCGCTGCAACGAATCCCGTTATATCAATAATGAGTAATACTGAAACGACCATCACGATACTCGTTGGTGCCCAAGTACGATATTGAACCAGAGCTGCACCAATAAATACCGAACTGAACGCAACGAATGTACCTAGCAAAGCTAGATTCATCTGAAAGTCTCTAAACCAGTTAGGTCTCGAAACGATCATGATTTTGACCTTCGCGCTCATTAATTGGCACTCTACTAAGGAAATCCCTTCTTCAATAAGCTCATCCTCAGGGCACCTTGGCAATATTCCGCGCATCACGGCACTATCTGATGTGATAACTTTTTGTGTTATCCATTCATTACCGTGGCCGGCAGTCGCTAAAATACCGAAGACAACAACAACAATGCCTAGACAGCTCGCCCACCCTGGCGTTGATTTTTTTTCAACTATTTTTGGCATTGTAATATCTCTCAAAATCTACGATCGGTTCTTTTATAAAAAGGATAGACTATTTGGGGAAGCAGTGAAGTCCAATCTTTTACGCATAATGTTTTGTAGCCATCGCATAGTTTCACTTCAATTCTCTTGCTTGTTAGGGCACGCAACTACCACCACAGCTTTAGGTTCATCGAAAATTTTCTAGGCATGCCCGGACTTAAAAATCTGGATTTCTCTGTACCAACTTCCTCTAGTACCTCTGAAGCCTCGCCATAAAGACCAAAGCTTTCATAATCTTTATTTAGTAAGTTACTTATATTTATTGTAAAGTTAAACCGGTCACTGAATTGGTATTCGAGTGATGTATTTAAAAGAAAGTAGCTAGCAATTTTAGCGTCTAGGTTAGCTTCATCACCTCGGAGATATTGTCCTGAGTTAACTAACATATCGACTCGACTAGTAAGTCGCTCAGATAAATAATAGCTTATCCCCAATTTTAGGTTATGTTCTGGAATTCCCGGGATATGTGCGCCGGGATTAACCTCTAATACTCCATTTATAGCAAATGGGTGATTAGGGCTACTTGATATAAATATATCTTCAAATGTCGCGTTGAGATAAGAATAGTTAGTGAACCAAGCCCAATCGTCGGTGGTACCTTTTAGATTTATTTCTAGACCAACTCTTTGAGTATCCGCGGCATTAGTAAAAAAGCCTTGATTGGACAGCACACCACCTGTTGTTTGAAATAGAATATCGTCTTGATTGGCCGTATGAAAAGCACCGATATGCCACTGATCCACATGTTCAGTTTCGCCGCGCAAACCGATTTCATAACTCAGCGAAAGAACATCGTCTAGTGGTGGATCTGCTAAAAATGTATTAGGTAGATTACAGGGTGCATCAGCATGCGCACAAGCTAGCTCTACCGGAGTGGGTGCTCTTGATGCTTGATACACGCCAGCGTATACATTAGTAGTACCATTCAACTGATAGGTCATACCAAGGCCACTATTCAGTCTGCTATACCGGTGGCTTCCGTCTAATTCTGGTCGATTCCCACTTTGGTCCTCGGTTTGAATCTGCGCACTGTTATAACGGGTAGAAAACGTAACAGAAAGGCTTGGCATAAGCTTTATGGTGTCAGTGAAATATAGCCCTCCTAATTGATTTTCTGTTCTAAGGTCAGTAAACCCGTCCGCATCAAAAAAATCAGATGTTGTGGTCGAGCGACTTTCGGTTAATTCAGCGAACTCTACGCTCGATTTGAATCTAGTTTGGCCGATAAGAAAGTCTGTGCCAATGATAATATGATGTGCAACCCCTAATAACTCTTGATTCGTATAGAGTTGAATCGTACTACCCCAGGTTTTTTGTGCTCGCTTACTACGATTGTTAATAGCATTAAAATTATCAGCCACTAAGTTACCGCGGTCGTCTTTAATCGGATTCCCTTCATCACTGCATAGAAATAACTCGAACGGTGAATGACATTGATCAAACTCAGAAGCGTCTCCGTTGAAGCTGTCGCTAACGTTATCACGATAAAAAAGGTTCATACTCAATTGCGTATCTATCATGAACCAATGTTTGAAGGACAAGGTAGCCATACTCATATCGTTTTTAGTAATATCAGGATGGGTGAATACTTCATGCCGTGTGCTATTTAGTAGTAATTCTGGAACTGAACCATTGCCACGCAAAGTGGTATCACCTCTATTCAGATATACATCAATTTCACTACTTTTATTGCGCCAGCTCAATGCGGCGTAAGCATTGAGAGCCTGCGAATTAGAAAAGTCTCGCCAACCCTCTTCCTCCATGCCATCTATGGTAATAAAGTACCCCCAACTATCGTTATTACCCCCGCTGGTTATATTTAGCGCATGTGTCTCAAAAGAACCATATTCAAGCGTCATAGTTCGCTGAGGCGTAGAGAAACCATCCTTGGTCTTTAACGCAATCGCACCACCCAGCGCATTTAAACCAAGTACCGGATTAGACCCTGCCACGACACCTACGCTCTCAACGGTACTAATGGGAAGTAAGTCCCAGTTGACCGTATCACCGAAAGTTTCGTTAATTCGCACACCATTTTGATAAACGACTACCCCCTGAGATACACCAAGTAGCGGTGACGCAGTAAAACCACGTAGACGGATATCTGGCTGTAGTGGATTATTTTGTGCGCCATTACTCGTAATGCTACCAGCCTGTTGTTCGAGCAATTGAGCAATGGAGTAGCCGACAGTTTTTGCTATATCTTGCGCGTTAAAAATTTGTATAGCATGAGACGATTTGTCACCTGATATAGCGCTGGAGAGGGGCGCGATACCAAGAACTTCTATTTCCTCTAGCACTGTGCTAATTACATCGGATTCTGCTTTATCATCGGTCATCACAACACTCGACGCGCCAGAGCAATACAGTAGAAAGATACTGGATGATAGCGTCAGTAGTCTTTGTTTCAATTTAGCCTTCTTCCAAAAGGTAGGCGATATATTCACAATTTAGTGATTCTCAACAGGCATAGCCATTTAATCAGTTTAGGTTTTTTCGTCTCTGAGCATTCTATACTTTCTATGATAATCGGGAACTCTTTTGGTACCGGTTATGTATAAATATTACCTACTTATGAATTAGATGCAATGTTTTTCGGACATTAATAAAATGAAGTAGCGATTGTGTATATTTTAATGGATGCTATCTCTTTAGTTTTTTGATGCCAACTCTTGAAAAACAGTCCTGTTTTGTATTCGTTTTATGCTTGACGATTAAAATAGGCTTTGATCCAAAAATCTGGCAAGGGTTTTTATATTTTCTTTATAAAACCTTCTACATCCATATTCTGCCTAAGATGCTATTCTCTGACATGAATTTTTAACCATGAGTATTTTATGCCTGAAATTGGCTTGTTATCTCTGGCTCCTGTCATCATTACATTGGTCTTATCTGTGTGGTCTCGCAATGTTGTGTTAGGTTTGTTTGTTGGCGTTTTCTC
>ENA-ORXF01000076-ORXF01000076.1-marine-metagenome-genome-assembly--contig:-NODE-76-length-70885-cov-4.964552_pt1 | contig 70885 bp, 72 predicted proteins | sample MGYA00237864_ERZ511476 | MGnify/ENA primary metagenome ERZ511476 (study PRJEB26306, sample SAMN06343908) | marine metagenome | isolation source: coastal waters | place: Atlantic Ocean: West Antarctic...
GGAGAGCGCAACACTGGCAGTGTTGAGGTCAGCGGTTCGATCCCGCTAGGCTCCACCAAATAAAAAACCCTCGCACGCAAGTGCGGGGGTTTTTTATTTGCCGGAGATTAGTGGGCTTGAGTTTACCGCTCAGGTTCACAAGCCGTGAAACGGCGCAGAACGCACTTTAGGGCGGCACCCTCTTTTACAAGACTGGGGTGAGGCCCTCTAGTATTAGAGGGTTCCGAATCATCCCACGTTGAAATCACCGCCCCATCTAATTCAATATTCTTCGTAGAATCTCAACCGTGCAAACATGAGTTTATTGGCTGGAGACTAATAACCATATACCTCTATCTTCAGGGTGGAGATTTCACTCCAGAAGGAGTCTTATAAGTTATGTAACTGCACATAAACATTAGAATGATAAGGCACGGCAGCTGAATCGCTTCCGCAAAAAACCATTTTTCAATTTCTGTTTGCCTCTTAGATTAGGTAATCAATAGCATTTCATGGACAAACCACAATGGAACATAATTGTTTATGTCACTCCCACAGTATTTAAGCTTGTTAGTCTTCACATTATTTATATTTATGACACCAGGGCCGGTGGTTATTTTTTCGGTGCACAATGGTTTGAAAATGGTTTTGAACGCAAAAAAAATTAATGGACAGAACAGTAACTATGAGGTCGATATATCCTTAGCCACCCTCTATCGTCGAGGTTTCTTTATGACATTGACCAATCCCAAGGCGTTCGCCTATTTAATGGCAGTGATCCCGCAGTTTTTAATGGGCGGCCATGATTTGATTCCGCAACTATTGATTATGGCTCCAACTATTGCAACGGCTCAATTCCTGTGTATTGGAAGCTATGTGATGTTCGCGCACCAGTTTCGGGAGTAGTTTTTATCCTCAAGAAGAATTGAGGTGATTAATTATATTGCCGGTGGACTATTGATGCTTTTTGGCGTGGTCATGGCGATTGAGTAACCTGCCTAATGCCTGTATAAAGAACGCCAATCATCGAGAAAAGCATCGCGAATAACTTGCTTAAAATCCAACAGAAAACCGCCCTTAAAAAACCCACCCAAGACTGGCTAACCGAAGTCTGGATGATTTTCTCGAGCCTGATGAAGATCATGATCCCCGCCCTATTAATCGTGCGCTGCATTGAACTGCTCGGCTGGATTGAAGCTCTAGGCGAAATGATTCAGCCAGTGATGATATTAGTCGGCCTACCAGGCAAAACCGGACTGGTATGGATGGCTGCCATGGTGGGCAATATCTACACTGGCATGGCCGTGTTTTATCAGTTGGGACTGGCAGAGCAACTCACCATAGCGCAAGTCAGCGTTATTAGCTCGATGATGCTCATTGCCCATTCCCTACCCATTGAAGTTGCCATAGCTCGAGCGGTCGGAATAAGCCTTTGGTTTACCCTACTACTTCGTATTGGCGGAGCATTTGTATTCGGTTTTATATGCTATCAAGGCCACAGTAACCTTGCATTGCTGCAAGCCCCTGCACCCCAGCTATGGCAACCGGAAACTGCGGATACAACCTGGGCTCATTGGTTTCTAACCCAAGGTCAAACCATTGTTATGGCCTTCGCCATTATTGCCGCACTGACATTATTTTTGCGCATTCTGCGAGTGCTCGGCGTCGAGCGTCTGATCCACTTTTTATTGGCACCCGTTTTACGACTGCTGGGTATAGCCAGGGTCGCCAGCAATATTATTATCGTTGGACTCACACTGGGACTTTCATTTGGCGGTGGCCTGCTAATTAGTGAGGCTCGCCGAGGACATATTGCCGGCAAGGATATCTTTTTGTCGATGGCCTTTTTAGGCTTGTGTCATAGCCTTATTGAAGACACCTTGCTGATGGTGTTGTTGGGCGCTGATCTTGGCACCATTGTCGTCGCGCGTCTGGCATTTAGCCTGCTGGTGATTTTTGCCCTGTCGCGACTGTTGGACTGGCTCCCGGCTAATCGGCAGCGCTGGCTTTATCGTTAGTCATCGCCCTAGCTAGGTTCGGTGTCAGTCTTAAAGAGCCACAGAGCCACAACCCTAATATGTCATCCCGGCACCCGCCCAAGCCTGTCATCCCGGCAGAGCCTACCCAAGCCTGTCATCCCGGCAGAGCCTACCCAAGCCTGTCATCCTGAGCGCAGCCGAGGGATCTCATGATTGGATTTACTGGAAGTCTGAGTGGCCTGATAGTAGATCTCTCACATGCGTTCGAGATGACAAACTTGGCGCGTTCGAGATGACAAACTTGGTGCGTTCGAGATAAAAGACTCGTTGCCACGCACCACTCCAATCAAAAAAAAGCGATACGGCCCAAATTTATTAATTCAAAAGAAAGCCCCCGAAAACGGGGGCTTACTGTGTTAAAAATACACAAATAAAAGGAAAACAAACCAATCCATCAGAACTGGTAACGCACTTCAGCACCGTACATACGCGGTGGGATTGGGAACACTGCAGTACTGCCAGGCTGAACTGGTGCATCAAAGCTCAATATCACCGCATCTTCGCCGGTCAAATTCTGACCAAACAGCGACAGTTCCCAGGCACCCGCATTGGGTACAATCGAAATACGCGCGTTATAAAGGGTAAACGCATCTTGGACGTTTGTTCCACCGGTACGCTGCTTGCTCGCATAACGACCATTTAGGTGGACGCTACCCATCAACGCATCACTCAGGGGCAGGAATAGGGTCGCTGACGTACTCAATGTATTCTTTGACTGGGCATTAGGCTGAACACCTGTCTCAGAATTTTTTGCATCGGTGTAGGCATAACTGGCCTGCAACATTAGATTCTCAAGAGGTCTGCCAGCCAGATCCAGCTCCAGCCCTTCAACTTCAAAATCACCCTGGCCAACAACAAAATGGGTACCAACAAACTCAAGTTGCTGGAAACCAGAGACGTCCTGACTGAATAGAGCACCATTAAATGTTATACCTTCTCCCAGAGTACTGTTCCAACCCAGCTCGTAGGCGTCGACCTCTTCAGTATTAAACTCCAGATCAGTTGCCGAGGCGCCGCCAGCTATAGATAAACCACCGCGGGATAAGTTGTAACCGCCGGACTTAAAGCCGCGAGAAAAACTCGCATACAACAATATATCGTCGTTCATGGCATAGGCCAGTTTGGCCGTACCTGAAACATTCTCGTCGGAGCGATCGTCATTGTCTGTGCCATCAAACAGCGGATTTGACGTTGGCAGACAAACCAGCCCACCAAACACAGCTAACTGTGGGTTAATCCCCGCCAGTGCATTGGCGAAGCCACAGGCTTCCGCAGATCCAGTGGAAGTATTTGCGTAGGACAATTCTTTGTCTTCGCTGGTGTAGCGCAGGCCGATAGTTGCGATCAGGTCTTCAGAAAGGCTTATTTCGTTGTGCGTAAACAGAGCAATAGCGTCTGTGGTGAGTTCCATACCCGTGACTGTATCAGGCATCGGATCTAAATAATCTATTGCATTCGCCGCGCCGGCTAAAGCCTTAATTGAGGGGATACCATTAGCACCCGCCTGGGCCGGTGTCGGTAAAGTACCGAATCCTTGGAATGTGAATGGGGCTCTAGATGCTGACAAACCAGCAAGTAAACGATCCATATAGGCCTCAAGTTGAGAGCCGGTGTTAAACTCTTCATTCAAATCAACCTCATCATGGAGGTAATAGGCACCCACCAGCCAATTAACTAACCCACTCTCACCTTGCAAACGCAACTCTTGGGAGAACGAGGAGTTAGAGGTAAAAGTAAGCGCTTCAGCCGTGTCCACTCCCGCCATCTCGCCATCCCTCAGCACATCTGACTCCCAATCTCGATAAGCCGTAACACTGGCGAAGTTCATGCCGTCGATATCGCGGTTATATTCAGCGGAGAAACCCCAATCAGACACTTCGTCAGTTGGCATGGATGACAGGGCAACCTCATAATCAGACGGATCAGCACTGCCGTAGCCGAGATTACTGGCGGCGGCTGCCACACCGGTAACAACAGCACTCAAAGCTGATCGATCAGAGATAACTGCAGCACAGCAAACGCTGTCAGATGCAGCCCAGTCGGCAATCAAACGTAAGCTACTGTCGTCGTCCTCACGGATAAGCTGAGCGCGTACCATCGAACGATCAATACTGTTGATATCAGCACCGGAGTTAACCTCGGTGAAAAAACCATCACGTTCACGATGTTTGGCGTCAATGCGGGCGTTCCATTGTTCGTTGATAGGAAGATTAATCGCCCCCTGTACTGTGCGCGCGTCGTAATTGCCCACTGTCAGATTGACAAAACCACCGCCCTCTGAATCCGGTTTCGCCGTATTAATGTTAATCACACCGGCACTGGTGTTGCGACCAAACAGCGTGCCCTGAGGGCCGTGCAACACTTCAACGCTGGCCAGTTCTGGCATCTCGGAAAGTGCAAGACCTGTACGTGAACGGGCTACGCCATCGATGGAAACACCCACAGAGGCCTCGAAGCCCACGTTGTTAGCCGGCGTCGAAATGCCTCGCAGACCTATACGAGTTGCCGACGGGCTCTGTGTCTGCGCAACAATTAGACTCGGCGATAAACTTGTCAAATCAGTCAGTGATTCAATTTTTGCATTTTTAAGTGCCTCGGCACCAAACACAGAGATCGATGCGGGAACGTCTTGAATATCAACCCCCGCTCGCTTGGTCGCGGTGACGACAATCTCATTGATCTGCGCTGCAAAAGCAGTGCTGCTCGCTACGGCTAATGCCAAAGCCGAAATAATATATTTTTTATTTTTCATTTGACTCAAACTCCCCAGGATTTAGTGATTTTATTTCTAATAGTTGTCTTTCTCTGCATTCATTAATTTGTCATGACTTGTGTCACATTATTGAATTTATACACTATAACATTAATAGAGTAAACTGTAATGGCATAGTTACCGCCAATATAATTTAAGCCTAACTGTTACAACAATACCCCTTCAATACCCCTTCAATACCCCTTCAATAGCCCTTTAATAGCCCTTTAATAGCACTTTAATACCCTCTAACAGCCATCCAATATCTGCTGTCTTTTCAGGCAATCGCACCTACACCAATGCTGACACCAGGACCATCAGGCCGACCAAAAACAGTGTGACAATGGCTACATTGCGATACAGGGCGCGCCCAAAGCGATGAAATAACCAAGATCCCAATCGGTCACCCAAAATCATCGCCGGCATCGCCATAAGAAAGTTGATCAGCGACTGAGCGGTAATAAATCCAGCAGCGCCATAGGCGATCAGTGCAATCCCAGCGGCGATCATTAAAAGGCTCATCAGCTGTGCGCGACTGCGCTGAGGATCGGGCTGGGAATAAAGGCTAAAGATAATAATCGCCGGACCCGGCATCGCCAGTACGCCATTCATCAACCCTGCCAACAGCCCCGAAAACCCTGACATAATTCCCGCGATCCACGGCTTTGCCTTAGCGGCTGAGGGTTTATAAAAAGCCATGACCGCGGAGGCCAAAAGTACCAGAATCCCGCTCCAGAGCCGGAAACTATCAGCGGAGAGATCGGCGAGCAACAGCACCCCTGCTACGGTACCCAGGACCGCCATACCAAGCAGTGGCAGCGCTGGGCGCAACTCAGCCAGGCCCCAATGATGCCGAATAGTCAACAGGCTAACCGCAAGAATAAGCGAGGAGCTGAGGACTACGGCTTCAGTGGGGACTAAAAACAGACTGAGTACAGGCACTGCTGCCAAGGCAAAACCGAAGCCTGTAAATGCACGCAGTAGCGCAGCAAAAATAACCCCCAGCCAAATAAAGCCGAACTGTGCGAGACCTATCTCCATTGACCTAGACGCTGTAAATCCATCAGTTAAACCCCTAGCTGTAGCTTGGCCAGCGCCCTGCCTGCAAGCCAATAATGCAGGGCGCCCCAGAAACCAATAACCGAGAAGCTGGCCATCGCTACCTGTAGGGACGAGTCACCAAAAATCGGCGTAAACACGTCGCTGAGCAAGCCCACAACTAAGGGGCCGAGCCCCAAGCCAATCAAGTTCAGGCACAGCATCTTGATCGCCGAGGCCACCGCGCGCATGGGTACCGGCGACAGGGTTTGGATCAGTGCTAGGGTGGGACCGAGATAAAAATTAGTGGTGAACGCGGGGATAATTAAAAGCACTAGGGTCAGCTTGAGATCTCCAGCTAACATACCGGCTATATAAAACGGCACAGACAGGGCCATCGCTCCCGCAACCATCCAGGGCCCATATTGAAATCCTTTCTTCGACAGGTGGTCGCTGAGCTTGCCGCTCACCAGGGCACCAGAGGCGCCCAAAATACCGAAAAACAATGCCATCATAATGCCCACCTGGGACTGACTCATGGCGTAGCCGCGGATAAAAAAGGTCGGCAACCACTGGGTCAAACCGTAACTCAACATACCGGTGACCGTTGAGCCTATGAGCAAATGTCTCAGGCCGACGTGACGCCACATATACAGGGCCGATTGGTAAATCGACGGCAACGGCCCGCTGGGATTGACCCTCGCGGACGCGGGTTCCATGCCACCCCGTGGAGGTTCTCGGAGCAGCCACAGCATTAGCCCTGAGAGCACCAACCCGGGTAACCCTGCGGCCATCAATGCCACCCGCCAGCCATACTCTTGAGCAATAGCGCCGCCACCAGCAAACCCCAGCATCATGCCAATACTGGCACCCAACATCAGAATCGACATGGCAAAAGCACGGCGCTGAGCGGGAAAGTAATCGGCGATAATAGAATGGCTGGCAGGATTGACCCCGGCTTCGCCAATACCCACCCCTACACGCAGAATCAACAGGCCGATAAAGCCAGCAGCCCAGCCGCTAAGCACGGTCATCAGGGAGAATACTGCCAGACTCAGGGCAATAATAAGCTTGCGACTGTATCGATCGGCCAGACGGGCAATGGGTAGGCCGAGAACAGCGTAAAACAGGGCAAAGGAAAGGCCGCCAAGCAATCCAAGCTGAGTATCTGAGAGCCCGAATTCGGCTTTGATTTCAGGGAACAGAATGGACAGAATCATTCTGTCAGTAATCGACAGGGTAAAGGCTAAAACCAGCAGCAAAAGCGCCAGGCGATGGCCCTCTAGAGGTTTCATTTCAGCATTATTACCCAATGGCTGTAGTGCATACTCTGCGGCAGCTTTAGTCATTTTTTTCCTATTGATATCAGTATGTATAACGCTATTTATCCGACAAATTGCTCGCTAAGGCCACTGGCCCCATGCGACCACAGCTCTCTTGTCCGAGCCAGCTCGGCCAGGTGACCAGCACCGTTTGACCGGCGCATTGCAACAGCTGCCCCCCTTGCAGGGCACTGCGCCAAAGATCAATTTCCACCAACGCTAGTCCATATAAGCCATGGTGCATGAACACTGTGGCAATCTTGACGCCTGCGGCTAACACAGGCAAACCATTCATGGTGGCAAAGGCCGAGGACGAAGGCTCGACTCGGAACGGCAGAACACGTCGACGGATATTGTCCAGAGGCGCGGCGATTTTTGCCGCTAATTTTTTCGGCAGGCAGTCGCTATCAAGAAGCACACCAATGCTCTGCAGATTAGCCTCCTGAGGTTCAACGGCGAAGTGCTCAAGCGCTTCAGCGCTAGGCAGCTGACCCAAACGCAGAGCATGAGCTACCCAGTGCAACTCGCTCTGCCAACGGCTACTTTGGGGGTCGCCAGAGGGGCGTAAAATACGCGCGCCCATATGCTCTCGGGGATCGCTGTATTTTATATATTGGCCAGCATGCTTAAAGGTGGTTCGGCCGGGCAATTCAGCGAATACGCGCCAGTCACTGCTGACATCCATCGCGCTGACCGCATATTTTTCACAGGGTGCAGCCAACAGATCGAGAATCCGAGAAAGCTGTGATCTGGCGCAGTCCAGTAACACAATCGTATCCTCTGCAGCGGGTGGCTTAGCTGGCACCACAAACAGGTCGGCAAACACCGCACCTGCACTATCGAGCATATAGGTTAGCAAGGCTCTACTCGTGCCACTGTCTTCAAAACCCTGCAGAGAGCGTGTCACTAGGGGCTGCAAAGCCTCAGTGACTCTGGCACCGGAGAGCTGAATAACACCTCGGGAGGTCAAATAATGGGCACTGTCCTCAACCAGAAATTGTTGTGCCGTGCCACAGTCAAGGGGCCCAATTGGAGCCGTCATAATCGGCACCCTAGAATCTGTACCATCACTCGCCCTCCCACATCTGCTGGTGAGCGCCAGCCGATGTCGCCTCATGAAACAGGTCGTCGGCCCGAAGAGGTCCGCCAGTGGTTTCTGAGTGACCGGTCGCGTAGCTGCAGACCTTCTGACAGAGGCCACAGTTATCCACTTTATCGCGATAGAATTTACACCGCATGGCGTCGATCTTGTAGCGCTCTCCGGGGGTTGGCACGGCGATAGCCGACACTGGACAAATCTTTACGCAGTCAAGGCAGTGGGTGCAGTCATCAATGGGGTCGACACGTTTGGTGGTCTGCAACGGCGCTTCGGTAAATAGCGCAGTGAGCCGGGTACGCGTGCCAAACTCCGGTGTGATCAGCAAACTGTGGGTGCCTATGGTACCCATGCCCGCCAACTCCGCCACATGACAGTAAGAGAGCGCGGCTTTTATCTGCCCAGGACGCATCGGCAGACCTCGACTGGGCAATGCAATACTCCGGTAGCCCTGCTTCTTTAGGCTGCGTGCTAAATCATAATTAGCCTGATCGATCTCTCTGTTTAGCTGCAAGACATGGGGTGACAATAGCTCTCCCGTTTTCGGGCTGGCGGCATATTTTATCGGATGCTTAATCAGGTTAATGGTCTCGGAATCGTATTCCATTCCCAGAATTACGCAGGCTTTTGCCGAGGGCAAAAAGGTTTTTACGCCATAGAGTAAGTCCGGATGAGAATTTTCATCAATCGCCACAACACCGAGCAGGTCTGCATCAATCTGCTGGCGAGTTTGGTCAACCCAGCTCGGGCCAAAGGGCAGATGCTCGAATGGCTCGGGTGACTGGGGAGATGTGATTAATTTCATCAGATCCATTAGCTTTACTCCGGAACGCTATTTAGACGATTCATTTGAGGTGCTAAAGCCAAGCTCTTCAGCCAAGCTCTAAAGCATCGCTGCTATATCGATTCGACTGCTGGCAAATGCGTCGTAATCCAGTTCCGACCCGATACCGGGGTCAGAAGACAGAATCGCCTCGCCATCAACAATCACCATTGGCTTTAACAAAATATCCGAGACCAATTTATCCGGCCCCGGAAACTCTCCAGCCGGTTGAATATCGGGACAGGCACAAGCGAATGCCAGCTCGTGCAGAGATGCCACACTGCTCTGAATACCATTGCCCATTTCAACGCGGATACCCGCCGACACACAGAGCGCAACAATTTCTCGGCACTTCTGAAAGCCCCCATTTTTGGCCACCTTCAGTTTGACCACATCTGCTGCGCCGGCCTTAATTACCTGTACCATATCCTGAAGACTGTGTACCGATTCATCGGCCATTAAGGGTATATCTATAGCCTCTCGCAGACGTGCCATACCCTCGATATTCCAGCCTGCTAGAGGCTGTTCTATATGATCCAAGTCATAGGGTTCAAGCTTGCGGGCAAGACTGATGGCACCGCGCACGTCGGCATCAAAAACGCTGTTGGCATCGGTGCGAATAATAATATTGGGCCCCACCTCCTCCCGCACTAAACGCACGCGATCGACGTCGAGGCCGGGATTGCCAATCTCGCCTATCTTCAACTTAAGGGTCTTGAAGCCGCGGTCCACATACTCCCGAGCAGACGCCGCCATATTATCTGGAGAATCAGTGCCAATACCGCCCAACACCGGAAAGCTGTCGCGCACCCTGCCGCCAAGCAGATCCACCAGTGGTCGATTGAGGGTTTTTGCCGCAGCATCGAATACCGCCTGCTCTAGAGCCGCCTTGGACCAGCGATTATCGAGGGTCCATAGCCGGTCCATCAATTGGCCAATTTTCGCCACATTAAAAACACTTTCACCCACCAGAGCCGGAGCAAACACGGCTTTGATCAGATAGATCATGCCCAGTGGCGTATCTGCGCCATACCAGCCTGGGGTCAGGAACACTTCACCTATGCCTTCAACGCCGTCCTCAGTGCGCACCCGCACCAATAGACCGTGGTAGTCCATGCCAGTGTAATCATGGCCACCCATGCTGTAGGTTTTTTTCGGTGCGAGCTTGATAATGTCCACATGCACACTGGCAATCAGCCCTGCACTCTTGGGATCGTTTGATAGTCTTTGCACCGCTGTTCGTGACATACTTCGCTCCTAGTGTTTCAGAAAACCCTAAATCTTAGTTAGTGACATTAGGTATGTCATTTTTTAAATACATTACTTTAATGTATTATTAGAGTCAACTATAATGAGTTGAGAGCGCTAGGAAAAATCTAGCCTCTGCCACTGGCTCCTGATCAAAACTTAAACCTCAACATATACGCCCCACCTCTAATACGCAGGCGCGGAAGACTAAAATACAGGCAACTTCATGGCTGATATAAATACCCTAGTTTCACCAACCCAATTATTGGAACTGCCGAGACGAGAGAGAAAAAAGCAGGAAACTCGATGGCGTATATTCGACGCCGCGTTTGAGTTGTTTGCCGAGCAGGGCTATGAAGAGGTCAAGATTGAACAAATTTGCACAAAGGCAGATGTGTCCAATGCCACCTTCTTCCACCATTTCACTAACAAAGTGGCATTAGTACGAACCTTTCTTGACCGAATAAAGTTAGAGGTTGGGAATAAACTGCAGCAGGCCGGTGAAATAAGCTGTACTGAGCAGTTACAGCTGGTCAATCATGAGGTCAAACAAGCGGCAGGAATTACAGCCTCGTTTTCCCCACAGCTTCTCACTATCTTTAACAAAAAAGACACTATGTTGGACATGGCCCATATGGATACCGGTATCACTGGGACTGTCTCAGGGATTATCCGCAGTGGCCAACAGAGCGGGGAGTTCTCCCAAAAACACAATCCAGATGTGATCGCAGCGGCGCTGATCGCCAGCTGGATTGTTCTGCCACTGGCGAAAGAGTCACCCGGCTTCCCCAGCAATGCTCACGAAGAGGTTTTAGATTTACTGCTAGCGGGTCTTACCGCCGCGCAGTGACCCACACTCCGCTCTAGGCTTGATCACCCCTAGCAGAGCTGGCCCAATTGCTATTTCTGTAGAACTATCTCGACAGAGCTCAGCGACGAGGGATCTCATCCCCGTCCGCTGCAAACTTGCAGGAGATCCTTCGGCTTCGCTCAGGATCACTTAAAACTTAGCGGCTCGGTCTGGATGACAAGCTTGGTGGCTCTGTCGGGATGGCATTAACGATAACGATGCCACGACAATCGAATCGATTTCTCAGCTGTACTACAATAATTCAGATAGACCCTGGGCATACCCTTGCGATTAATCAGGGCCCGCTTATGAATGCCAATATTTTCAGAAAAAGAGAGCAGCTGTCTGAGCGCCAGCGAGTTGTGCGAACGCTGAAAATATTGGCATCCATGGGACCGATCGCAAGGGTATGGTCAGGGTCTATTTGCACCCAACCCACCGGCAAAAAACAAACCAACACCACCCTCCGGACTCAGAGGTTCAACAGCACGAGTCTCATCAAACCAAATATATTCATCAAACTGCTGCGGCAAACAGGTATAAAAGTAATGATTCTGCAGCTCGTTCTCAGGCAGATATATAGCCCCCACCGACCGCTCCAACCGTTCAGCCAAAAGTCGCTTGCGCAGAGCCGGTTTGATCGGCTTACTCAGGGGCAACAAAAAATTATCCGCCGCGACCCTGTGACAGAGCCCTTCGTAACTGTCTCTGTCTGCTGACTTCAGCTGCTTAATCTCCATTGGCCCACCCCACTCCGAGGCCGCTACCAAGCTGCCATGATCGGCACCAAGGCCAATAGAATAGGCACTACCTCGATATTGCTCACGCACTAACTGGCCAATATTAAACTCACCCCGAGCACTCATCTGAGTGGCTCTAGCATCCCCTATATGAGAGTTGTGCCCCCAGATAATCACCTTGCTGTCTTTACCATGAAAGCTGAGTATCGATTGCAGAGTGTCAAACATATGCTGGTCGCGCTGACTCCAGGAATTTTGCTCAGCATAATAAAGGGTCTTGTAATAGCCCTCCGCCTCAGCGATTAAACGCCGGTTCTGCTCAGTACTGAAGTACCGCTGGCCATCCGCATGGGCATAATTGAGCCGCGACTTTAAGCGATTACGGAGAATCCCCAGCACCTCTTTTTCATACTTTTTATATTGCTTGGTCAATCTCGCCTGACCATAGATTGTTGGATCTTTGGCCCAGGGTGTCAGACAGCCATAGCGCACCCGAGCCTGCTGTGCTGTGGTTGAGTCGACGTTATCCAGATAGGCCAATACTGCGTCAATGGAAGCATTAAGGCTGTATAAATCGAGTCCATAGAATCCGATACTGTGGCCATTATCAGCAAAGGTGGCGTTGTATTCTTGCAGCCATTGAGTGAACTTAAGCATTGATTGATTGGCCCAGATCCAGCTGGGAAAACGGCTAAAAGGTGCATTTTTTAAACGCGGATCCGGGGAAGTGCCATGAATATAATGGTTAATATAATTGGCATCCGGCCAGTCGGCTTCAACGGCAACTATATTGAAACCTTTCTTCTCAATAAGCTCCTGGCTAATACGTGCGCGCATCTCGCAAAACTCGGCGCTGCCATGGCTGGATTCACCTAAAAGTACAACAGAACTGTCGCCAATGCGCTGTAATAGTTTGTCGAGATTCGCTTCTGTTGGCGAACTGAAATGCTCGCTGCTCTGATAGATTAACTCTTCGGCGCTAATGCTAATCGCCGCTTTTAGGTTGCGCTTAGGACGCTCTTCTTCCCAACCCGAGGCGCCGATCAGAGGCACAAAATGCACGCTGCCGAGATCCTCTTGCTGATATTCCTCTTCACTGATACGGCGGATACGCAATAGACTCTGGCACTGTATTTCACTGCCCACGGGAATCACCAAGCGGCCACCAATGGCTAGTTGCTGTAACAGTTCTTGGGGAATTTCTGGGCCGCCGGCGGCCACCACAATGGCATCAAATGGCGCTTTGCTGGGCCAGCCCAATGTGCCATCACCAAAAAGAACCTGAACGTTTTCATATGCCTGCGCCAGAAGACGTTGCCGAGCACTGTCGGCGAGTATCTTGTGCCGTTCAATGCTGTATACCTTTGCCGCGATCTTGGCGATTATCGCCGCCCCATAGCCAGAGCCTGTGCCCACCTCTAATACCCTGTCCTCAGGCTGTAACTGCAGCGCCGATGTCATGAGCGCCGCTATATAGGGCTGTGAAATGGTCTGCTGAGCAGCCAGGGGGAGAGGCGCATCATGGTAGGCAAATTCGGCCAACTCCGAAGGTACAAACTTTTCTCTTGGGACTGCGCTGAGGGCATTGAGTACCGCCTCATCACGTAACCCGCGGGCTACCATTTGATACTCAATCATCTGTCTTTTTAGCTCAGCGAAGTTGCTCATATCGTTATCCGGGAAGCAGTATTCAGTGGATCTTGATTGTTACGATTCCTGAGCGCGGAGAATTGATAGCAGTCAACAAATCAAAAAACCTTGCTACGCAAAGGCATATTTCTTTTAAAACTAAAGCTGATTGACTGTCATCAATAATTTTTCCTATTGCTAGGCTTTTAATTAGCTGAGGGCTTTTGATGAGCTGAGGGCTTTCTAGTGGCTGAGGGTTCTCTAGAGGCTGAGGGCTCTAAATAAATCTGCACAAAAAAGTAACAAAGCGAGGCTATACCCATGCCTAGAACAGACCAAAGACTCAACTCTGGCTACAACCACCGACGGCCATTCACCGCTGAATCAACCCCCCACCCCCCGGTAACAACCACCTCCTATTGGACGCTTAACTATGGACAACAACAGACTCAATATCCTTATGTTTACCAACAGCTACATACCGCATGTTGGCGGTGTTGCCCGATCCGTGGAAAGTTTCGCTCAGCAACATCGAGCGTTCAACCATCGTGTCTTAATCGTCGCACCGGAATTTTTAGGTATGCCTGAAAGTGAAATAAATGTGTTCAGAGTTCCCGCTCTACAAAAATTTAATGGCAGTGATTTCTCTGTGGTGCTGCCGGTACCAAGCCTACTCAAGGACCGCATAGAGCAATTCAAACCCCATGTAGTTCATGCCCACCAGCCCTTTTTACTCGGCATTACCGCACTGCAAATTGCCCGCACTCGCAATTTACCGCTGGTTTACACCCATCACAGACTCTACGAAACACATACCCACTATGTTCCCGGAGATTCCCCTACAATGCAGCAGTTCGCTGTCGCGCTGGCAACTCAATATAGCAATCTTGCGGATCTTGTATTTGCCCCCAGCGAGAGCACTGCAAGGCTATTACAGCAGCGTGGTGTTGAGACACCGATCAATATAGTGCCAACCGGACTACAGCTGGATTACTTTGCTAATGCAAATGGTTACCATTTTCGCAAGACACAAAATATACCAAGCAAAGCATTTGTGGTGGGCCATTTGGGACGTTTGGCCGAGGAAAAAAACCTCTCATTTTTGGCCAACTCCGTGGCAGAGTTTATCGCTCGGCGTCAAACTCAACATCAGCAGCGGAAAAAGAATACTCCAAAGACCTATTTCCTGCTGATTGGGACCGGCCCTGCTGAGGATCTGGTTGCAACGATTTTCCAGCACGCGGGACTCAGCAAACAGTTGCTCAGAGCTGGAGATCTAACAGCCGGTCAGCTTGCCAATGCCTATGATGCAATGGACGTCTTTGCCTTTGCTTCAAAGAGTGAAACCCAGGGCCTGGTTATTAGCGAAGCCATGGCCTGCGGTATACCGGTGGTCGCTCTGGATGCGGCGGGAACTCGCGAACTGGTTGCAGACAAACACAATGGTCGGCTATTGCAGACTGAGTCCTACGCTGATTTCGCCGAGGCACTGCAGTGGATTGCAGATCAACCCGCACTGAATCGCTTAGCCCTATCTCATGCGGCGCGCAAAACCGCGCTGCGGCTTTCTATCGAGCAGACCGCTGATCAAGCGCTCAAGTACTACGCTCGGATAATCAGTCAACAGACTAGGCTGCAAGGCAAGACTGACCAACAGCTTAAACAGCTGCTGCAACTGCTTAAGGCGGAGTGGGCGATTATCGAAGGCATGGCCAGCGCCGCCAATAAGTCTATCTTGGGCGGGCAAATAGAGGGCAAACACCTGACTGATCGCTAATTCTTGTCGTGGTTTGGGATTTTTGAATGCTCTGAGCATCAGGCTGTTGTAGAATTGCCGGCTTAAACTCAATGGATTGGAATTAGACATGGGCAGAGCGTACCAAAACCGTAAAGACTCAATGGCAAAGACCTCAGATGCCAAAGCCAAGGTGTACAGCAAATATGGTCGCGAGATCTATGTCTGCGCCAAAGCCGGCGGTCTCGACCCCACAGGAAACCTTGCGCTGCGCAGCCTTATCGAGCGGGCAAAAAAGGACCAGGTGCCAACCCATGTTATCGATAAAGCCATTGAAAAAGCCAAAGGTGGCGCCGGTGAAAATTTTGAATTGGCGCGCTATGAAGGCTATGGCCCGGGCAACTGCATGGTGATTATCGAGTGCTTAACCGATAACCCCAACCGTACCTTCGGCGATGTGCGCCAGTGCTTTACCAAGACTAAAACCAAGATTGGTACTCAGGGCTCAGTTAGCCATATGTTTGATCATCTGAGTATTCTGATGTTTTCCGGTCAGGACGAAGAAGCTGTGCTGGATGCCCTGCTGATGAGCGACGTAGATGTTATAGATCTAGAAAACGAAGACGGTATGTTGACAGTGTTTGCTCCCCATACTGAATCTTTTAAAGCCAAGCAGGCCCTCAGCGAAGCCTTTGGCGAGATCGACTACGAAGTGGATGAGATTCAGTTTATTGCCCAGAATACTGCACCTGTAACTGGCGATGATGTGGAAATGTTTGAGCGCTTTATGTTTATGCTCAACGACCTAGATGACGTCCAGGATATTTATCACAATGTTGAGCCGAGCTAGTTTTAAGAGCTAAGATTACGAACTAAGATTACGAACTAAGATTACGGGCTTTTTTTATTCGCTAAAATTACAAGTTAAGAGCACGGAATAACACCTCGCCGCCTTCTCAGCGGCGAGTGAGTAAAAAGATTAATCGCTAATACCAAGTGCTCTGACAATCACAGTGCGAGTATCAGCAGGATCAATCACTGCATCAATCTCCAAATGAGCCGCCGCTTCGGTGGCTTTACCCTTCTGGTACATACTATCAACCAACTTATTAAATAAGGCTTCCCGAGCAGCCTCATCGGTCTCTGCAGCCAGTTCCTTTTTAAAGCCCAAGCGCACTGCCCCCTCAAGTCCCATGGCGCCAAATTCACCAGCCGGCCATGCAGCGCTATAGCGCGGATGATGAAAGCTGCCACCGGCCATGGCCATGGCTCCCAAGCCATAGCCCTTGCGTAGAAAAATCGTTACCAGTGGCACGCTGATTTTGGCGCCGGCGATAAACAGTTTTGCCATGCGCCGCACAGCAGCCTGCTCTTCACTGGCCGGACCAACCATAAAGCCTGGTGTGTCACAGAGCGATAACAGAGGGATCGAGAATTGATCGCAGAGACTGATAAAACGCGCGGCTTTATCTGCGGCCTCGGCGTCAACCGCACCGCCCAATACTCTGCAGTCATTGGCTATTAAGCCCATGGCCACACCTTCAATGCGAATAAAGCCGGTGACAATGCCAGGGCCGTAGGGCTGAGATAATTCAGTAAAGCTATCAGTGTCCACAAGGCCCTCAATGATCGAACGGATATCGTAAACAAAGCGTCGATCTAGGGGCATCATCTTGCGCAGCTCAGCTTGATCAGCGCAGTCCCAAGATTGTTTATCCCCTTGAAAATAACCTAGGCATTGCTGTGCTAAATAGGTGGCATGGGACTCGTTATCCGCCACCAGATCGACCACACCATTTTCAGTTTGAATATCAATTGGCCCAATCTCTATGGGTGCAAAACTACCCAGTCCACCGCCCTCGATCATCGCCGGGCCAGCCATGCCGATCCATGAGGTTTTTGTGGCAATACGAATATCCGCGCAGCCAAACAGTGCGGCGTTACCGGCAAAGCAGTAACCATTGTTCACCGCAATTAATGGCACCTGGCCGCTGAGACTGGCCCAGCGAGCGAAGGTCGGCACATCTAAGCCAGCAATCTGGGTTTTAACATCAGTATCTCCGGGTCGTCCGCCGCCACCCTCGGTGTACATCACCACTGGCAGGCCGGTCTTGCCAGCCTGATCCAATATTCGATCAATTTTTTTATGGTGAAAATAACCCTGAGTTCCGGCTAGCACCGAGTAGTCGTTGACGATCACCGCGACCTGACTGGCCTGAGCGCCAAATTCAGCACTGTTAATCGTTGCAAGACCGGTTATCACGCCATCTGCGGGCGTCTCAACCTTTAAAGATTCGGCATCTTTACGATCGCGTTGAGCCGCAACGGCAAGCTGACCGTATTCAATAAAAGAGTCGCTATCACAGAGATCGGTGACATTTTCACGGGCGCTGCGATAGCCCTTTTTATGTCGGCGTTGCACCGCATCAGGCCGCATCGTATCGGATGAATAGGCTAGTTGAGTTTGAAGTTCTTCAAGTAAGTTACTAGGGGCTGGTTGTTCTGCGGCTTTCTGCTTGGTGGACTCAGAGATTGCACTGGCAGCCTTAATTTCTAACAGTAGCTGTCCCGCCTGAATGGTATCGCCGCTGGCGACCAGAATAGCTGTAATTACAGCGTCTTCAGGTGCAGTTAACAGGGTCTGCATCTTCATGGATTCGAGATTGACCAACGGCTGGCCTTTCGCCACTGGGTCTCCAAGTTTAACGTCGACGCTAATCACCGCTGCCGCCAGTGGGGAAGTAATCTGCAAGGCTGGATTGTTCACAGTGTTGAATATCCTTTTTTTCGCGCGCTTTGGCACTTTTATTATTATTTATTGCAGCGCTTACAGAGTGCCACAATGGATTCAGTGAGTGGTAATAGAGTTCAAGTGTAAGTGAGGCAGCAGAGCAATCGCAACTTTATCCTTGGGCTGCTGCGTAAAGCGCGCTTAGTCTTTAATGAATGAATTATCATTTATAACTAACGTTTGAAGTACTGCTGTTCTATAATTTTTTGGTACTAACGGGCGTTTTTGTTCAGCCCAATATTTATACAGTTTATATCGGGTTACAGTGCCACTCAGCGATCCTATTGTCATATGTGACAGCGATACTACTGATGGATACCAGCGCCGAGAGCACACAATCTATAAAGAAAACCATCTATAAAGAAAACCATCTAAAGGAGCAGTACATGAAGTCAGACCAAGAAAGAGTCTTTGTCGTGGTAGACCCTACCGCCAGCGAGCATATAGCCCTGCAGCGCGCCATTATTACAGCACGCTTCCGCACGACTGCCCCTACTCTCTATGTGTTTGTTGCTGTAGATAGCGAGAGCATCGACACTCGAGCCACCAATGACTCTCTGTTTAAAAACAGCCAGTGGTTTGAAGACGAGATCCACGCACCCCTAAAGAAAGAAGGACTGGATTATCAGATCGAAATTTCTTGGTCCAGCGAATGGCAGCGTTCGATACTTAAATCCGCCAACCGTTTTGGCGCCGATATGATCTTGCTGCCGATCCAGAAGAAGAAAAAACATACTCTGCGACTGACCTTTTCCGAGTCAAAGTGGAAAGTCCTCAAGAAAGCCACCTGCCCGGTTATTCTGGTGCGCCCAGGTGCTGCCGAACAGCGTAAAATCATTTTGGCCGCGGTTAACTTTCAGGCCATTGGCGAACAACAGAGGCTCTTGAATGCCAATGTCCTCACTCGCGGAAAATGGCTTGCAGAGAACTATGGTGCCGAACTGCATGTGGTCAATGCCTGGAAAGATTCGATGAATTATCCCGACCGCGGCAAGTTGGCCAAAGAGACTGGTCTGCCGTCAAAGAATATTCACGTAGTGCCGGGCTATACAGATGAAGCTGTCGCTAAGACAGTCAAAGAGATTGATGCCGATCTCGTGATTATGGGCACCTTGGGACAGACTGGACAAACAGATACGCGCAGAGGCAATACAGCTGAGCGGGTTATTTCAGGACTGGATGTGGATGTGGTTGTGGTCAATACCGAGTACCAGAGCTAAGACCGCTCTCCGTACTCAAATACAGAGCTGTCAATCCTTTGCTGGAGCGACAGCTTTTTTTAAGCGGTAAATTGAAGCCCGTAATCTGAAATAAGTCTCTATAGCAGGATAATCAGCGCCGATAGCGCCAGACCAAAGGCCAACCCAAAGAGAAACCCAGCAGTAAAACTGCCCTTTCTCAATACCCCCAGAGCACGTCCAATGATAGAGCCCGGTGATCTAGAGGCACTGGCTGCTATATCATCCGAGCGGCGTTGAGCGGCAAAAGTCTTCTCAAGGCGGCTGATCTCATCATCGGCCCAGGGTTCGAGATTTTTCAGTGCACTTCGGGTTTTGTCCCTGGTGGGCTTCTCAGACATCCATTAAAACAAATTCAGTTAAGGCTTTTTCAGTTTGCCCCTTGGCGCAATCGAGATGGGTGGCTATCACTGCCTCGGAGGCATCAAGCTGTAACGCAATTTCAGCGGTCGGCAAGTTTTTGAACTCGTGTAGCAGATAGATATAACGGGTCTTTTCCGGCAATTGGGCAATACTTTCTTTTAAGGTCTCACGCTTTAGCTCTTCGAGCAGCACGCGGTAAGCACAGCTGTCCTGAGTTAAGAGTCGTGCAGATTTTTCTTTGTAGCCGTAGTACTGAGTATCCATCTTGCGCTTGCGCAGCACATTTAATGCCAGCCGCACAGCCATACTAAATAGATAGTGGCGCAGATCGCCAACATCCTGATTGTGTTTAATTCGCAGTAACTTGAGATAGGCATCCTGAGCCAGTGCTTCGGCGCCCTCTTCGTCTCCCAGCTTGCGCACCAGCAGGCGGCGCAACTCATTGGAGGTGTCTTTGTATAGTTGATCGACTTAAGCCTGTGTTATACCCGCGCCTGCGGCTGTCATATCCAAAATAAGTCCCTCTATTTCGAGCCTATCGCGATCCAACAGAATGCTTCCATCTGCTGGCAGATCCATATGCTCTAAATCTTGCTGTTTATGACTCACCTTGTCACCTATACATCCGTTTTCTAACCTCGATCCTGAGGTTAGCATTTACCTAATAATCCTTATTATGGCTTGCCCTATTTGTCAGCTAACGCTGCTAACGAACAACGTGCTGACGGGCATACTCTATAAGACTCCAAAACGGCCTTAGTCCCCACCTTATTGAAAAACTTTTTATTGACCATATTGGTTGCAAACACAGTTGCGAGTGCTCAGGCAGGACCATATCTGGTCTACTATAAAACCAAACTAGCCTTAAATTTTAGCCGACAGGGAGGTCGTTGTGCCCAATCCAGACAACCAACTCAGACGCTCGTTAACCTTGCCTATGCTGATTCTCTATGGCCTAGGCACAACCATTGGCGGCGGCATCTACGCCCTTGTGGGCAAGGTTGCGGCCCGCGCCGGTATGCTCGCTCCACTGTCCTTTGTCGCCGCCGCCTTACTCTCGGCCTTTACTGCCCTAGCCTTCGCGGAGCTCTCCAGCCGCTATCCCAAGAGCGCCGGCGAAGCGGTCTATGTACAAGAGGCCTTTAATAAAAAGAATCTGACAGTCATTATTGGGGTTCTTGTGGTACTCAATGGCTGTATTTCAGCCGCTGCACTGGCCAATGGCTTTGTTGGCTACCTTCAGGTATTTGTGCCGATTCCAGACTGGATCGCCATTATCGCGGTCACCGCAGCCCTTGGACTGCTGGCGATTTGGGGCATAGGCCAGTCAGTCATAACCGCCGCAGTGATCACAGTAATCGAAATAGTCGGTTTGATACTGATCGTCTGGGTCACGAGAAGTGACCTAGCCACCTTTCCTCTGCGCCTTAATGAATTCAATCCGGGGCTTAACAGCACAATGTGGCTGGGGATTCTCAGTGGATCCTTTCTCGCTTTTTATGCCTTTATTGGCTTTGAGGATATGGTGAATGTTGCTGAGGAGGTTGTGGACGTGGAGAAAAATTTGCCCAAGGCGATAATTATCACCCTAGTGCTAACCACATTGATTTACTGCTTGGTGACACTCGCCGCGGTGTTGAGCGTGGCCCCAGAACAGCTCGGCCAACAGAGCGCACCGCTAACCTATATCTATGCCTCTAAAACCGGAACCGACGCTACAGTGATTAGCCTGATCAGTCTTTTAGCCATTGTTAATGGAGGTCTGATACAGATGATTATGGCCTCCCGGGTTTTGTATGGCATGAGCCGTCAGTCACTGATTCCCGCCCAATTAAGCTTTATGGCGGATATCAATCCACACACTCAAACGCCGATCAAAGCCACGCTTTTGGTTATGCTATTGGTGTCTGTTTTGGCCCTGAGTTACGCCATTGAAAGTCTCGCCGAAACCACTTCGCTAATGATTTTGGTCATAGCAGTGGTAGTCAATACGGCGCTGGTTCGGATCAAATTGAAGGCTGGAGAACAGTCAGAGACAAAGGGAATTCGGGTGCCCATAGCTGTACCTATTATTGGGCTGATAATCAGCTTTGGCTTTGCCATAATGATTGCAATAGATTTGACAAAGTAAAGTAAAGTAAATTAAATCAGTATGTTATCGCGATAATATAATCTATATTCGAGAAGTAATATTGACTGTTCTACCAGTTATCGCGCAGCGAGCGCAGCTTAATAAACACCTCTTTATCGGTTGCATTCACAGAGCCTAAACCCTCGCGAATCTGTGCATTGGCCAAACGGAAGAAGCTGTTAAATTCCCGCTCATCACCTATGCAAGTAACCAGAGGAGCCACAGTAGGATCCGCAGCCATAACCCGAGGCAACCAGGCCTGAGCTTGCTGATTGTCCGGCTCCACACTAAGTGTAAAGCGCAGATTATTCTCCAGATAGTCATGGCCGGGATAGACAAGCACATTGTTAGCGAGACTGTGAAATTGCTCAGAGATAGTCTTATACAGCGAATCAACATCGCCACCGCGACAGTGCCCCACGCCAGCATTAAATAATGTGTCACCAGTAAAAACTGCCACTGCTGTGCCCTGCTCAAGTACCAGAAAACACAGATGAGCATAGGTATGACCCGGCGTATCCAACACCCGCAACTGAGCGCCAGAATCTAGATCAATCAGCTCACCAACAGATAGCATACGACTCAAGCCGGGAACCTTTCCCTGACCATTACTGTGCGCCCAAACCTCGCAGCCGTGTTCGGCCACCAGCTCGGGATTACCTTGAATATGGTCCCAGTGTTCGTGAGTGTTGATAATGGCCTGCAGGCTAAGCTGCTTGTCCCGCAACAGCTTGTTGACCTCAGTAGCATCCCAGGGGTCGATAACCAGCGCAGAGCCATCGTCTAACTCGATTAGATAGGTGAAGTTACGCAATACACTTTCAGTGTAGACCTGGTGAATTCTCATAGTCGCCTCGGGAGATCATTTACGCTTAAATAACAGCACAGTTGCGAGTGTACCCGCTCAACAATCGATTGTCCGCTGCAAAGTACTTATGGCTAAATCCCATGCCTAGGAGGAAAGGATTGGTGGTACAGTTTTCGACGACTTGTTTTAACGACTTGTTTTAACGAGCTGCTTTATGTGGCATCCCCTCTACCAGAACGGCAGCGCAGCCCAAATCTTGGACTCTATTTAAGGCAGCACTTTCAGCAGATAAGGACTGACGCACCAACTGAGCGATAATGTCCGGCTGATCATTTTGCGGGTAATGCGAGGCACAGGGCAGGCGCCAATAGGAAGAGGCAGCATCTCTATTGCGCAAATAGTTCTCCCATACAAAATCGGCAATCTCTGTTTTCGCAATCGGGTCTAGCTCACCCCAGATGAGCGTTGTGGGTATCTCACTGCGACTCAGGGTCTGCAGCCAGGTTTTTTCAAGTTTGCGCCGATCCTCAAGATATCTGAGGGTTTTCGGAAATACCGTAGTACCGCCCTGGTACTTAAACGTAGACGACATATTCAACTGTTCTTGCTGTGTTAGCTCAGGTGAATAAACCTTGGCCAATCCCGCTGTGAATCGCTCAGGGGTTAAAATAAAGCGCGTCATAAACTGACCAAACCCTGGCAGGATCAAATATTTCTGGGCAGCGGATAACTCGGCCAAAGGAAGATATATACCACCGTTAAGAATGAAATGATGATCTATCTGATAAGCGGCTGAGCCTGTCTGTTGATAGAGACTAAGAAACGCAAAGCCAACGCTATCGCCTTTGTCATGGGTGAACAGGGTAAATCTGCCGAGGCCCAAAATCTCTCGAATAAAGTAATCCACAAGCAGAGCATCATCGGGAATCGAGTAGCGATAGCCTCCCTTAGGCTTATCAGAAAAACCATATCCTGGCGTATCTATAACCGCGATATAGTAGTCTTTTTCCAACTCGCCAATAAGCGCCTTAAAATCATAACTACTGGTTGGCCAGCCATGAATCATAATGATGGCGGGATTATCACTATTGCCGAATGTGCGGTAAAAAATATTGAGCTCAGGTAATTGACTGTTTTCAGACTGGTTCGATTGCCAAGGAAAATAGGATCCACCACGACCCCATGATTCCGCATCGGGCCCAGCATCCGGATTACTGTTATAAAACTCCCCAATATTACTGGAGTTATCCAAGGGGTTCCATAGCGCATAAATCGCCGCTGATAGGACAACTGCTAAGACAATTACGCTAAATGAAATCACAATAGTTTTAATACTGGGATATCTGAACATTTTCCAACTCCGCTGCTGTGCTTTTTTGTAAAACGCCAAAAACTAAAGTCCCTGGGACATTTAAAACGGGTCAATCGCTCGGCGCCTGATTCGTTTGACTCTATTTGCACTGTCATAGCAACTTTTCTAGTTATGGCTTGGCGTGAGAATAGAGACATCCTGCGCATCTTGAATACCGACATCTTGAATACCGACATCTTTAATAACCTCGGCACTGGATGCAGCAATAATCGCCCTGAACAGTTTGAACTGCTCGGGGGGCGACACACCGCCGTAACGGCTGCCAGCGGCGGTTTGTGCAATCACTGCATTGCGTTTTAGATCTATCCACAACACCTGATCAAATCCTCCAAGTGCCATAAACTCGCCGTCATAATCCTGTGGAATCCAGAACTGTCGCGAGTAACCCTGGTGAGCATAGAAGCTGTCGGGAGCAGGCTCTTGAAAACTAGCGTTGGGTTTACTGACGCCGTCTCGCCAGCCGTAGGTAAAGCGAGAGCCGCTATTCTCCTCGCCCTCTTGAATACCATAAGGGACGCCGTTCTCGAGATAAACCTGCCCCAGTTGCGCCAGTTCCAGGAGACGCATACTGACGCCAGCATGGCCCCAGGAGGTACCTTTTTCACCCGCAGGACTAATCACCCAAAATGCTTCGCCACCAAAGCCGAAGGGCTTCCAGAGTTTGTCTTCCACCAGCTGTGCCCAGGTGACACTGCCCCCGTAGCTCTCGGCGTAGGCCCCTCGGAGCACAGCAGAAATCACATGGGTATCGGGGAAGCGATAACGAAACTCGACACCGGGCGGCGTCAGCCGGTCCATGCCGGCTGCCACGTCATCCATATCCAACTGCCGCGCGGTGAGGTCAAAATAGGTTTTTATCCACAGTGAGATTGGCCCCCATTTATTCTCAGGGCCAAAATTAATACCCGAGGACATCATCGCAATATGGCGTATAGAGGTGTCACCATAAGCCGTGCCTTCAAAACGCGGCGCATAGGTTGCCACGGTATCATCAAGGCTTTTGATCACCCCTTCTTTTAGGGCTAGACCCAGAATGGTCACGGTATAGCTCTTGGCTATCGACCACACCATATTGCGTGTCTCAGGGGTTGAACCATTGGCGTGATGCTCGTAAGCGATAGCACCGTCCTGCAACAGCATAAATCCGGTGACGCCGGTCTGCGCCATATAGTCTTGCAGGGTTTTCTGTTGCCCTTCCCACTCGTAGGTGACGTTCAAATCCTGTATTGCGCGAGGCCACTGTCGAGGGGACTCTGACGGCGCTATACGTCGACTTGGAAGCACTTTATGAAAGTTAGCAAACCACTGGGCCTCGGTATGAGAGGAGCGGAACGCGACAATCTTGTAGGGCGAGTAATCGGACCATGGACGGAAAAACCATAGTGCCAGTACAACTAACAGGCCGCTAAAGACTGTGAAACCAATCTTCAATTCCTTTTTCACCGCTCAGCTCCTGAGGGCTTTGGAATAACAATCTGACTCACAGTGCCGGCAGCCGCTTCGAATTCTTCGCGCTCGATAGGCGCTGCCCCCTGCAACTTAACCTTGTAACTCAGCCTTAAAAAATTAGGCACTAGATATTTTTTGATTATTGTTTTCATATTCTGCTCTGCACCTAAGAGGTGATGAATATCTGATTTAAAGACACTACTGCTGCCTACCCTTAACCACGGCCTAACTTTTTTATTAGATTAGACTCTATTAATTGAGTCGACATTGTAGCATAATTAATGCCATTACAATATGAAAGTGCGTACGTTAGATTCCGTATCACCACACACACAAAGCACTATCAGCCCCCAGCAGGCTGGATTTAAGAGGAAATTATTATGGTTCGTTTAGTCGATCTGCCAAAATGGGAACAAGAGCATCTTTTAATCAAATGTGGCCCTCCCCTGGGACCTACAGCCTGGGTTCAGAATTCAAAACCTTTGCGTCAAAAGCGCATTGCGCTGATTACCACGGCGGGGCTCTACCTTCGCGGAGACGAGTCTTTTGCCTGGGGCGATTCAACCTATAGGGCCCTGCCCGGAGACGAAGATGCAGGCAACTATGTCATGGGGCAGAGTTCGGCCAATTTTGACCGCAGTGGCTTTCAGGCAGATGTAAACGTAGTATTTCCTCTGGACCGATTCAAAGAGCTTGTTTCTGACAAGACAATTAGCTCTCTCGCCTCGTTCCACTACAGCTTTGTTGGGGCCGGCTTGTTGCCCCAACAATATGAATCTTCGGTAAGATCACTGGCGAAAATTCTCAAGCGAGACCAGGTAGATGCCGTTTTCATTACACCGGTTTGCTCAAATTGCACCCAGTCTGCCAGCGCCATTGCCTATTACCTAGAGTCCGAAGGTGTTATGACCACTACCATTGGTCTGGTGCGTGAGATCGGCGTCTCTATGCAGCCACCGCGAATGCTGTGGACCTCGTTCCCTTTGGGACACCCGCTGGGTAAGCCCAATGATGCAGAGTTTCAGCATCAGGTTATCCGCCATGCCCTGGACTTGCTAGAGCGACCAGAGCCTCCCGTACTAGAGGATTTCCCGCTGGATGTTCCTTACGTCGATGTCATCGATGTGCCTCCCTGCTCGATTACTTTTACCAAACCCAAGATCGACGCCACCACCTTTAATGCCAGATTGCACAATGAACTGCTGTCACTGAGACCCTGGTATGACTTAAACAAGCGCAAGCGCGGCAGAACCACCTTAGGCCATAGCGATTCCAGCATCGAAGAGATCCTTACCGGCCTGGCACTGTGGCTTGATAACCCCGACGGGCCGTTTGTCGATCTAGAATGGTTTAGGCTGGCAATACTCGACGCCAAGGCATTTTACAGTGAGGCGCTGATGGCGCAGCCGGGCGATATAGAAGTCAGGCAGGTGGAAGCCCAGATGTGGAATGAGACGGTACTTGGTGAAGCACTAAAAAGCTATTATAAGTATTTCGAGAAAGACCCGAGACTGGCTGCAGTATGTACGGCAATTGCACCTAGACAGGCTATTTTCACCTCAACCCATGAGTGGGAGCCGGGGTTTGCCGAAGAGACCTTGAGGCGTCGAGGGCAATTGGATAGTAAACCTGGGAAATAGGATTTCCCCAAAGAGATCAAATCAGTATTGCCGAGCCAGCCAAATCATCTTCTTTGACAAGAACAGCCTTTTACGGAATAACAATTACACTGACGGGCCTGATTAACTAGCAGCAGGCAGGGAGACCCTGCTAATAGATTAATCAAGGTATTTGTTGGTCAATTCCGTCAATTACCCTGTTAACTATCTTGCAGGCAATCCATGGACCATGGTTAGGAACTGCATTTCTGTACCTGCACGACGGTGCTCTGCAATCGCCTGATACTCTGGATCTTCAAACCAAGCCTGAGCGGCAGTTTCAGAAGGAAGCTGAAAGAGCACAATACGACCTTCCCTAGGATAAGCACCTTCTAGGGTCACAGTGCTGTCGTCATAGCTTAGAAAAGAACCGCCATGCTTTTTCAAAAGAGGGAAAAAACCCTTCTCGTAAAGTTTGTAAGTATCTGCATCTTGGATATGGAAATTGGCAATCATATAAACAGGAACATCTGACATTTTAGCTTTCTCTCTTTCTTTGAATAATGAGTTTGAGTACTTAGATTAAGGATTAGATTAAGGATTAGATGGTCTCGAGCCAGCCGGCAACAGCCTGCCCGATCTCGACCGGAGAATCTTCCTGAATAAAGTGCAGGCCTTTAACCGTGACTTCCTGCTGGTTCGGCCAACTACGGCAAAACTCCCGCTGCCTACCGACCAAAATAGAACCCGGCTCAGCGTTGACAAATAACTTGGGTAACTCTGAAGCGGCCATAAACGCCCCATATTGTTCCACCAGGGAAACCACCTCAGGAGGCTCTCCCTCAATAGGAATCTGGCGGGGCCAGTTGAGTGTCGGCTGACGATCATCCGGAGAAGCAAAGGGTGCACGATAGGCTTCCATTTCGGTGTCAGTCAGATCCCTGATAATAGAGGTGGGCACAACGGCTTCGATAAACATATTGCGATTCAGGATCAGGTCTTCGCCTTTTTCTGAGCGGAAACCTTTGAAGATACCTCTGGCACCTTCGGGCCAATCGTCCCAGCTCACCGGGGCGACAATTCCTTCCATATAAGCCACACCTTTAACCGCTGCGCTGTTGCGCATGGCCCACATAAAGCCCAGAGCACTGCCCCAGTCGTGGATCACCAAGGTGACATTGGCGTTGATATCTAAGCCATGCAATAACCCGCTCAGGTAGTCGTATGCCACCTCAAGCGTATAGCGTTCTGGACCCATAGATGCTGGCAGTTTGTCTGAGTCACCATGGCCAATCAGATCGGGGATGATCACACGGCCAGAGGCAAGTAGCTCTGGGGCAACGTTGCGCCACAGAAATGAAGACATAGGGTTGCCGTGGAGTAGGACAATAGGATTGCCGCTGCCTTCATCAACATAAGCAATTTTTCTGCCGTTAACGTCTAAAAACTTTTTCTCGTAGGGCATGGTTTCAGACATCATATTGAGCTCCTTTTTGTAATCAGGCGGTAAGGCCAATCATGGCCAGGCTGTTATCGATCAAATTTTGTATCTGCTCAGCAGATTTTTGCTGGCGCGCATGGACGCGCAAGCCTAGGTTAATTGTCATGACTCGTTGGGCGAGTTCTTTCGGGCTCTGTGCAGTACTCATTTCAGCGCGCTCTTGGGCAACACTGAAGCTCTGCTCAAAGACTGCCTGTATCGCGTCAAGCTTCTGCCAGGCCTGTCGATTGAGCTCCGGCTCCACATCCGCCAGTTCTAATACCGAATTGACAAGCATACAACCCTGCTTAACACGCTCGTTGGGAGCATGGATAAGGGTTGATTCGAAAAAGGCGCGGGGTAGTGACACGGCGGGTAAGTGCTGAGACTCGAGCGCGAGCTGCTCCCGAGTTCGGTCTCCAAAAAGCACCAGACACTCGATAAATAATTCACGTTTAGTGCCAAAGGTGGCGTAAAAACTACTCCGCGCTATGCCCATTGTCTCGAGTAAATCAGGCAGCGAGGTGGCCATATAGCCGCGAGCCCAAAACAGTTTCATTGCTGCCTCGGTCGCTTTTTCTAGATCGAATTCACGGGACCTGGCCATGTATTTGCTCTTTCATATTGAGAAAGCGCAATTCTGTACCAATTAGTTCAGAATGGCAAGTATTTAAGATCGCATAAAGATTAGAGGCTATTGAGCCTGGCATGACTTATCAACCTACATCTGGGCAGGTGGATCTATTTCGCCATTATTGTTGATTTTTACACTAGGAAAATCGTCGGCTGGTCGATGGGGGGGGGACCTTATTCTGTCGAAATTAGTTGACCACTAAAAAGAGATCTTTCGGTTTCGCTCTGGGTGACAGAGACAATGGTAAACCAACCAGCCCTTAGAAGACCCGCAACTTTACCAGGATTACAGCAGCAGCCGTCATCCCGAGAGAGCCCAGCGACGAGGGATATCAAAGCCCCCCGCCACCGCACTCCCAATAAGAGACAATAACTATCAAAGCCCCATCAAATACTCAGTTAACAAACCCACTGGCGTACCCGTAGCACCTTTGTTCGCTCCCTTAACCCAAGCAGTGCCAGCGATATCCAAATGTGCCCAAGTTTGACCCTTAACAAACTCCGACAAAAAACAAGCCGCTGTAATAGTGCCGGCACCAGGCCCGCCCAAATTAGCTATATCAGCAAATGGACTCTTCAACTGCTTGGCATAGTCATCCCACAACGGCAGCTGCCAAACACGATCACCAGACAACTGCCCGGCGTTTATCAAGGTTTTCGCAAAGCCATCGTCATTGCTCAACAAACCCGAAGCCTCATTGCCCAGCGCACCAATAACTGCACCGGTAAGAGTCGCCAAATCAATAATGGTTTTAGGTTTGAACTTTTGCACATAGGTCAGAGCGTCACACAACACCAAACGACCTTCGGCATCTGTATTAAGAATCTCAATTGTCTTACCAGACATACTGGTAACAATATCACCGGGACGACTAGCGTCGGCGCTGGGCATATTTTCTGCAGCGGCCACGACACAGACCAAGTTAATCGGCAAATTAAGCGCCATTACCGATTGCAGCGCACCAAACACCGCAGCGGCACCACACATGTCGTATTTCATTTCATCCATTGATGCGCCGGGCTTTAGGGAAATACCGCCTGAGTCAAAAGTAATACCTTTACCCACAATAGCGTAAGGCGCATCGCCCTTTTTGCCACCCCTGTAGTCCATGACAATTAATTGCGAAGGTTGCACTGAGCCGCGACCCACAGATAGCAATGAATGCATACCCAAAGCGTCCATCTCTTTTTCCCCCAGTACTTTAACGCTTAACCGCTGCTCACCCTGGGCCATGGCCTTAGCTTGCTTCGACAGGTAGCTAGGGTTACAAATATTCGGCGGCGTATTACCCAGATCCCGCGCTAAAGATGAGCCATAACCAACCGCTTCACCTATAGCCACACCTTTTTTCACCGCAGCCACTGAGGCTTTATCCGCAACCACATAGGTAAATTTAGCCGCTGGTTGCACCGGTGACTTTTTACTTTTATAAGCATCAAAATGATAAGTGGCTTTAATTAACGTTTCTGTGAATATCCGTGTCTGCCATTGAATGCAGCGATCCTCTACCGAAATATCCTCAAGACAAAGGCTATAACTACTTACCCCTGCCGTTAAAACTGAGGCTGTAGCCGCCTTAGCCAAGGCCATAAAGGCGCGATCACCCAAGTTAGACTTATCAGCACAGACAACCAGCAGGCGCTTGGCGGCAATACCCTGAGGATTATGTAGCAGCGCATGACTGCCCAACTCAGTGCCCAGATCACCTCCTTTGATTAAGTCAGTGATGGCTCCGCCCGTGGCTTTATTCACACTGGCAGCAGCTGTGGGTAATCTTTTATTACTATTGGTAAAAACAACTAGGCAGTTCGTCTTTTCACTAATCAGGTCGGTGGCTTTAGCGGCAAATTTGAGTTTCATAAACATCCTATTCCTTTAGTTAATTGAGTTTCAGTTGTAACCTTTGATATAACAGGGTTTTTCTACGTTCTCCTCGAGCGCCAGAGATTCCTGAGCGTTCTGACCAAGGGCGTGGCATTGATCCTCGGTAGTCTCTAAACTCCTACCTTGGGGGTTTTTGGTTGAGTCCAGAGCTGGACTAACAGCTGGACTAACAGCTGGACTATTTGCAGTTTTATTTAGGGTCTTTTTTCCATTCCTCGATGACATAATTAAATCCCTCTAAGCGCTATAGTTTGATTTATTACTGTTAAAACCTAGGAATTGCCTAACCTTATTTTTCTTTATCAGTACTGCCAAATTCATCAATCTGACTTTTATCAGACGGCTCTTCATCAACGAGCTTTTCAACCACAGGCTCTGCAGCCTTTTTGGCGATAGCCAGTTCCAAATAATTCACTACGCCCTGGATATTAGTCAATATCCCAATATCTTCATCGGGGACAAACAGATCGAAGTGCTCTTCTAAATCCATTGCTACTGACAGTTTCTCCAGAGAATCCATGCCAACATCATCAAATGGCGTCTCGGCTGTTAGCAGGCTAAGCTTTTTAGGTGCCTGCTCGGTTACCTGTTTTTCAAAAAACTCATAGACGGTTTCATAAATTGCGTTTCCCATAGCCACCTCGGTCTCATCCGATATTGCTTCACCAGCAATGTCGTACCGGCTCTCACTTGTTTTATTCGCGACACTATTTATGGCACTATTTATGGCATTATTCACGGCACTTTCCACGGCACTTTCCACGGCACTTTCCACGGCACTTTCCACGGCACTATCCATGGCACTATCCATGGCACTATCCATGGCATTATTCATAGCACTATTAGTAGCACTCTGCCTTATGGTTATTAGGTTAATTAGAATTGATAAAAAACCGGCCGATTAAGTCACTGTCAGCATTTATTTTACTCACACCCTTTTCAGCAACACCTTTTCAGCACCAAACATAGTGCCAATCGGCACAACCAAGGGATGTTCACAGGGAGTTTTCAGGATGTCGACATCAACAGATGTAATTCGCATGGAGACTCTCAGCATTTGAAATAATACAAAAACGACAACCGGCAGATAACTCAGGGGTTAGCTGCCGGTATAAACTAATTAAATGTATTATTGCTCTGTACTAGTCGCCTATTTAGAAAGTAGCTCCCAATACATCGCTAATCAAACCGCCAAGTCCCTGCCAATAAGACTCTGTAAACGCCAAAAACCCCACCTCTAGAGAAAATTTCTATCGAAACTCGGCAGTAAGATGATTGGTGTTGAAAGACAACGTATGGGCTGTCGTTCACCGTTCGGGGCGCCTTTGGCGTCCAGACTTGGCTGTAAAGCTAGTTAGTGATGAAAGATAGTCTATTGGGTGTTTGGCTGGAAGAATGGGTGATGGGCTGTTATTTACCGCTTTGGCATCCAAACTCGGCTGTAAAGCTAGTTAGTGATAAACAGCGCCGAGCCATTGTCTAATTCGATAATATAGGTGAAGTTGCGCAATTCACTTTCGGTATACACCTGGTGGATTTTCATAACCGCCTCTTGAGAGTTATTGACACTTGAGAGCAAGGTCAATAGCGATTTGCAGCGGCGAAATCTAGCTTGGCTTGAAGAATAAGTCTGCGGTCAACACAACTGCTCGATTTAGTCCGTAAGTGACTGAGGTAACTGAATAGATGCCAGGACTAAATCATCCCGACAGCCTCCACGTTGTCATCCCAATCGCAGTGAGGGATCTTAGCCAGTCGGCAAAAGACCCATCGGCTTCGCTGAGGATGGCGGACTATCCTTAATTACGGCCTTTGGGCTGGTTTCGCCCTGCCAAACCTAAATCAATTACTCTTCGAGCATAACGATTTCAGGGCTCACCGGGGTGACTTGATTGCGCAGCCAAAGTTGCGCTGCTACGTTGTGAGCTAATGATGTGTAAGCCGCTGTGAGCGGACCCGTGGGATCCGAGGCTACAGTAGGTGAACCCTGATCAACGTCCTCGCGAATACGACTATCTAACGGCAGCGAACCCAACAGGGCCACCTGATACTCTTCGGCCATAGCCTCTGCGCCATGAGCACCGAAGATTGATTCTTCATGGCCACAGTTTGAGCAAATATGAGTGGCCATATTTTCGACAATACCTAACACCGGTATACCGACCTTTTTGAACATCTCTATGCCTTTACGGGCATCAATAAGCGCGACCTGCTGGGGCGTAGAAACAATCACGGCACCGGATACGCTGATCTTTTGCGCCAGTGAAATTTGAATATCACCGGTGCCGGGTGGCATATCAATCACCAGATAATCCAGCTCACCCCAAATGGTTTGCTCCATAAGCTGACTGAGCATGCGCGTGGCCATTGGCCCGCGCCATATCATTGGGGCTTTTTCCTCAGACAAATAGCCTACCGACATAGACTTAATGCCCATTCGAATCACTGGCTTAAGGTATTTTTCGTCAACCAGCTCAGGTTTAACATCGTCTGCAACACCGAGCATCGTGCGTTGACTGGGGCCGTAGATATCCGCATCGAGAATACCAACGCGGGCGCCTTCGGCATGTAGCGCTAAGGCGAGATTAACCGCTGTGGTGGATTTACCCACACCACCCTTTCCCGAGGCCACAGAAATAATATTTTTAATACCGCTGAGGTGTCCAGCAGCAGTTTGACTGGGACTGGCCACTATATCGCTGCCAACCTTAACCTCTGAATCGTCAAATCCCGCCGCCTGAAGCTGGGTCTTTACATGCAGTGCAATCTTGCCAAACATGGACGCCGCTGGGTAGCCAAGCTTCAGACTCAGCTCAACTCGGTTATCCACCACCGCAAGCCGCTCTATAGCCTTCAGGCTGATATAGTCTTGCTGTAGAAAGGGATCCATAATAGACCCAAGTGCCTCACAGACAGATTGTTCGGTGATAATTGCCATAACTATTTTTCCATATCGGTGTGTGAGGGGTGCCAATCAAGATTCCACAAAAGCTCTTTCGACCACATAACTGCCAAGCTCGCCGTGTCGAGTTTCGACAAAGCCTAATTTATCTAGAATTTTACAAGTGTCTTTTAACATCGCCGGACTGCCACAGAGCATCGCACGATCAAACTCAGGGTTGAGCGGCGGCAAGCCTATATCTTGAGAGAACTTCCCGGATTCGATCAAATCGGTAATACGACCCTGAAACTCGTACTCTTCCCGAGTCACAGTGGGATAATAAATCAGCTTTTCACGCACTTCTTCACCAAAATATTCATTGTTAGGCAAGTGCTCATTAATCGATTCGCGGTAAGCCAACTCATTCACATTGCGCACGCCATGAGTCAGTATCACTTTATCAAAGGCCTCATAGACCTCAGGGTCGCGAATAATACTTAGAAATGGCGCCAAACCGGTGCCTGTACTAAATAGGTAAAGGTTCTTGCCAGGCAGCATATTACCAACGGTTAAAGAACCGGTGGATTTACGGCTAACAAAAATTTCATCACCAATCTTTAGGTGCTGTAATTTTGAAGTAAGCGGGCCGTCCGGAACCTTGATACTGAAAAACTCAAGCTCTTCCTCATAGTTCGCACTGACAATACTGTAGGCGCGAAGTAAGGGCCGGCCATTGTCTTCTAAGCCAATCATCGTGAAATGGCCATTCTCAAATTTAAAGCCCATATCTCTTGTGGTTTTAAAACTGAATAAAGTGTCGTTCCAATGGTGCACTTCGGTAACAGTTTCTGTCATCAAATTTGCCATAATCTGTTCAATCCTCTACTGAATTAATAGGTAGGCCAGAAGGCCGATAAATACGGTATTGAGAAGCAGTAATAAAAAGGGCTTTTGCCCCACTTTCCACATCTCGATTAAATTGGTTTTGGTGCCAAGCGCGGCCATGGCAACCAGCAGGCAGAGCGCGGACAGATCGCCCATAAAGGCAACAGAGGCTTTTGGGATCACCGAAAGGTTTGAAAGTACAACCAGAGCCACAAAAGCGACTAAAAACAATGGGAATATTGTTGGCTTTGCGCCTTTCAAACTCTCTATACCCTGCCCTGCGGAAGACAGCTTGAGACTTTCCAAAACCGCTTTACGATAAATAAAGCCAAGTCCCAACACCACCGGAACCAGCATGGAAACACGCAACATTTTGGTATAGGTCGCCAGCTCCCCAACCTCGTCCGAGATCATATGCCCAGCGCCAAAAACCTGCGCCACATCGTGGATGCTAGCACCGAGAAACAGGCCTATCTGTTCAGGGTTAAACCCTAGACTGACCATCATCCCGGGATAGACCACCATCACGATAGTGCTTAAACCGGTAATGCCAACAACAGTGCAGAGAAGATGTTTTTCCGTTTCTTTATTACTCGGCAGCACCGAGGCCACCGCAAGCGCCGCAGAAACTCCGCAGATCGCCACACCAGCACCTGCAATAATCGCCGGAATACGCTCAATTTTCAGCAGTTTTGCAATCAGTAAACTGAACACTAGAGTCGCTGCAACCACGGCAAAAACCACTAGTACTGGCTGTATACCAAGCTCTGTTATCTGACTAAAGGTAATCCGCACACCCAACAGGGCTACACCGCAGCGAAGAACGGTTTTGCCGCAAAACTCTAAGCCATGAGAAAATTCGGGATATTTGGAAATATTATTAAAAGCCATTCCCAGCAACAGGGCGCAGAGAATCGCCGGGCTACCATAATGGTCGGTAATATAATTAGCCGCGAGCACCACTACCAGGCAAAAGGTTATGCCCGGTAACAGTAACTTAGTACTGACACGTAATGTCGCAAGGCGGTCCAAGGCGACCGGCTTGAATTTAGCGCTGACATTAGTCATTCAGAAAACCCTCGGTCTTACCCTGCGCAATCGCACGCAAATAGCCCCAGGGATAAATACCTCGATCATGACCGTCAGAAAACTTTATCTGCACACCGGTTGTACCCATTGGCACTAATTCGGTGACCGATGCGTTATCGGTCATCAGCTCAATGCCCACTTGTTTTTTCGCTCGACAACCGGAACAGGCGCAGTAGCGACGTAGATTCTGCTCGGATATTTGATCAGTTGCGCCGTCGGACCAGCTCAATTCAAGCAGGCTAGAACGCTTCTTAAGCTTTACTGATAGTGGCATATCTGATTTCATTAACTAATCTCGAGACCCAAATGGAATTAAAATGTGCGCAGAGAAGCCACCTAGCTGAAACCAATCAGCTAGATTCGACTCACCACATCAGGTTACTTTTTAAACTCTAATCTATGCCGCGAGAATTAACGCGTCGCGCTTACCTGGCTGATCCGCCCATTCTTCGGCATCAGGCAAAGGGTCTTTGGTGGCGCTAATTTCCGGCCATGTCTCAGAGAGATCGGCGTTGATCTGGACGTACTCTTGGAACTCATCTGGAAGGTCGGCCTCATCGAAAATCGCATCCACAGGACACTCGGGAACACAGAGGGCGCAGTCAATGCAGCCCTCTGGGTTGATCACGATGAAATTAGGACCCTCGTGAAAACAGTCTACTGGGCACACATCCACACAGTCGGTAAACTTGCACTTAATACACTGTTCAGTAACAACAAAGGTCACGGGCTATGCCTCCACTTCTGATGCTTCAGCTATCTGATCGCAGGCCCAGCGCGCTAATTTACGCACGTCTGGATCATTGTCCTCTTTGGCGATTTCAAGCAACGGCAGACCATCTACGTGCTTAATTTGACCCAGTGCAGCAACAGCGGATTTACGCAGATTACTGATCGGATCGACAATGCATTTAGCCAGTGCCGGAATACCTTTATAGGCGCGCAACAGACCTATGGCTTCAGCGCCTTTTTCCTGCACCTGCCAGCGTTCATCATCAACTGCCGCCATTAACAGTGGCAGCGACTCTTGAACCTTAAGCTTGCCTAGCCCTTTAATCGACTCACAACGAACCAGCCAATTCTCATCGCTGATCGCCTTCATCAAGCACTCAGCCACCATGCCCGCAGGGGCAAAGATCAATGTACCAACAGCCGCACGGCGAACTTCTGTGTCAGCGTCATGCTTGGCAACCGACATAAGCTGTGGCAGGTTCTCGACATCTTGCAGATAACCCAGTACACCAACTGCCTCACGGCGAACGCCAGCCTGAGCATGTTGCAACAGCTCTATGGCATGGGGACGTGCATCTTTGATACGCAATTGCTTTAAAGCACGCAAAATAGCCGTGAGGACAAAGGCATCGTCTTCCTTTAGGGCTTCAATAAGCGCAGGGGCAACGGCAGGGTCTTTCAAGTCTGCCAGAGCACTTGCCGCTGCATTACGCACATTCTCATCGACTGAGATCAGTGCAGTTACCAGCGAGTCCATCATATCCATAGGCTCGAACTCGTCGATTACCTTGGCCGCTTCCATGCGCACATTTTCATCGGTGTCGCTGAGAGCAATAATCAACAACTCAACGGCCTCGGGCTCGGCACTGTCGACAAGATCCATAACGGCCACTCGACGAATACCAGCGTCTGCATCCTGCAGACGTGTCTCGATAGAAATTAATAGTGGGTCTGTAAATTTAGACATAGTGGGTCTCAACGCAGTAAGTAAGGAATATTAACGGTCACAGCATCTGTGGGACAGTCTGTCTCACAGGGCATGCAGTACCAGCATTCGTCATATTTCATGTGCGCTTTTCCAGTCTCTTCGTTAATCCACAACACGTCGAGAGGACACACATCGATACAGGTCCGACAACCCTTTTCGGCGATACATAAATCATCATCTACGACGACGGGAACCAGTGATATTTGCGATGCTATTGGCATGGGTAGTGCTCCATAAATTGTTTAATTAGCTAGCCTGCTGAACGCGCATTTGAGCGTAGGCATTCTTTTCGTTGTCATCTAGCTCGACAACATAGGGATCAATTGGGCGAGTCTTACAGACCATTTCATCGCTTTCGTTTTTATACAGCTGCACATGACAGAACCAGTCTTCGTTATTCGTCTCAGGGTAATCCACATAGTGGTGATAGAGACCCCAGCGACTTTCAGTGCGGTACATAGAGGCGACAGCGGCCATCTTGGCGCAGTCGTAGACATGCTGTGCTTCGTTAGCGCGCAACAGTTCGTGCGCGTCGCGGGCAAACAGATGCTGAATGTCGTCTTCCATCGCCACCAGACGCTGCAAACCAATATCCATCTTCTTAGTCACCTTAGGTGGCTGCAGATAGTCATTTACCAAGCGGCGAACCTTGTACTCGAACTGGCTCGGAGGAATACCGTCAGTGCGTGTCATGGGCGCTAAAATACGATCGCGCTCAGCAGTAATAAAGTCCACATCCAACTCTGCAAACTCTCTGCCCTCAGCGAACTCAGCGGCGTTAACACCACAGATTTCACCAAATACAAAGGCACCGAGCATGTAGCTATGAGGAATCGACGCCATATCACCAGCACCAAACAATCCGGGTACAGTGGTCTCGCCTTTTTCGTTAGTCCAGACACCTGAAGCAGAATGTCCGGCGCAGAAACCAATCTCAGAAATATGCATTTCCACCATCTTGGTGCGGTAATCTACCCCGCGACCATCGTGGAAACGACCGCGACTTGGACGCTCATTGGTATGCAGTACATGTTCGATTTCCTGAATAGTCTCTTCAGCAAGGTGATCGAGTTTCAAGAACACAGGTCCGTTACCGCCCTGTAATTCATTGTAAAACTCCATCATCATCTGGCCACTCCAGTAATCGCACTCAATAAAGCGATCGCCCTTAGAGTTGGCGGTATAACCACCCAGTGGGCCAGTTACATAGGCACAGGCTGGACCGTTATAGTCTTTCAGCAATGGGTTAATCTGATAGCACTCAAGACCGCTAAGCTCGGCACCACAATGGAATGCCATTGAGTGGCCATCACCACAGTTAGAGGGATTTTCGTAGGTACCAAAGAGGTAGCCTGAGGCTGGCAAGCCAATACGTCCTGCTGCACCTGTACACATCACAACTGACTTGGCTCGAATTACCAAGATTTCAGCGGTGCGAGTATTTAAGGAGATACAACCACAGGCATTGCCTTCAGCATCTTTTAAAATACGAATCGCCTGATAACGATTTTCAACGGTCACACGGTGACGGCGCAGACGGCGATAAAGAATCTTCTTGATGTTGTGCCCTTCTGGCATTGGCAGAACATAGGTACCCAAATGGTGGACCTTCTTCATGTCGTACTCGCCAGTCTCATCTTTCTGGAAGTAGACACCCCACTTATCAAGCTTTTGAATCATGTCGAAAGAGCCTTCTGCATAGGTCATAACACCCTTTTGCAGCAACACACCATCATTGGCGATAGTGATCTCTTTAACGTAGTCCTCAGGTGTGGAGTGGCCTGGTACAACGGCATTGTTAAGCCCGTCCATACCCATGCTGATCGCGCCAGAGCGCTTAACATTAGCCTTCTCAAGCAACATAACCGAGGCATCGGGATTCTTTTCTTTAGCTGCTACTGCAGCCATCGGACCGGCGGTACCACCACCGATAATTAGTACATCAACGTCTTTTACTTCTATGTCGTCAGGGAGATTCATGAGTTTCCTCGTCCAATTTTCGATATTTAAGTGAGTGACTACTCACTGATTTATTTATAAATTTAATAGGCCTTGGGACTCGCCCTTAGGACCGCTCAATCTGGAACTGGTACTTATAGGTATCACCGCGAAAGGCGAGATATTCAAAATCAATGGGCTTTCCCTGGCGGTCATGGGTCAATCGCTGCACCCACATGACCGGACAACCGGTTTCAGATCCAAGTAACTTCGCAACACTGGCGTCCGCTGGGCGCGCTTCCAAACTAACTTCTGCGTGACCCAATTCAATTCCTAATTGGTTTTCTAGCAGTGGAAAAATATCCCCGCTGATATCTTTTGAAAATAATTTACGACCTATTTCTGATGGGAAATAAGAGGTGTCAACTGAAACAGGCTCAAGATTTAAGTACCTCACTCGCACTACTTCAACAACCGTTTCTTTAGCCAGCAACTTAAGCTTACTTTTCACCTCTCTACTCGGCGCCAATTCACGAATACTGATTAATCGTGCAGTGGCATCATAGCCTTTTGGGCCCATCGCCTCGGCAAAACCCTCCAGGTACTTTACCTCCTGCACTGCCTTTGGCTTGCTCGCAAAAGTGCCCTTTCCCTGAGACGTAAAAATCAATCCTTCGAGGTGTAAATCTCTCAGCGCCTGCCGAACAGTAATGCGGCTAACATCAAAAGATTTCATCAATTCGCTCTCAGAAGGCATCTTCTGATAAGGCGCATAACGGCCTCCCAAAATGTCCTTTTTAAGCGATTCCTTTATCTGAACATAAAGCGGAAGGTGGGGCATATTTTCGCAAACTAAAGACATCTATAACCCCCAAATATTGAGTTGATAATTCTACTTGTCATAACAAGTAATAACAACGTTTTTTAACACAAAAAACCTACAAAACCCTTTAATAATGCTGCCTGCGGCCTTATGGTGCAATTTTAAAAGATGCACCAAATTGCCCCAAAATACGCCCTTAATTAGCGCAGTGAAATGCCCCAAAGCGGTGCTCAGACAATTTAATCTGCACCCTTTTTGGGCTGCTTTCGGGCAAGATAAAATGCCACTGCGCGAATACTCTCCCCATCCAGATTTTTAGCGACTTTATGCATACTTCCGCTCTGGTCATTACTGCGATCAAAGGTTCTAAAATCCTCTAATTGTTTGACCAAATAGTCTTCATGCTGAGCAAATAATCGCGGCACTAGGGCATCAGAAACCAGTGATTCGAGAGGAATATTGTTGAGCTCAGAATAGCCCGCCCGATCATGGCAACTGGCGCAGGCGGGAATATTTCCCTGCCCTTGATAAAAGATATTCTCGCCAACAGAAAAGCGCATCATACTTTCAGTGTCAGTTTCTAATTCTGCTGCTGGAGGTGGTGGCAACTGAGAAAAATAATTGGCTATCTTATTCAATTTATCAAGGTCCACCTCAGTGGCGATGGCCTCCATCTGACCGCCATCATTAGTGCGGCGACCATGATAGAAATCTAAAAATTGTTTGCTGATATAGTCTGTTTTTTGGCCGGCTAACTTGGGAAACTTTGACATTCTGCTGATGCCGTCAAGACTGTGGCACATGGCACATATTTCCCATTCATCCATACCCTCTTTATCGATCATGCCGGCTGATGCGGCGCTGACAAACAGTAGGCTGACAAGGGAGATCGTCGCGCGTTTTATAGCACTACATCGCATGATGCTGATGATGCTCGTGGTGACTGCCAGAAGACTGGGGTTTGCTAACTAGAGGTATAGGCTTTAGCACCTGCATTTCAAAATCGACTGCGGTGCCATCATCAAAGCGCAGCTGCACTGCAAAGCTATCCCCAAGAGACATGACTGAAATCGGCTTGCGCATCATGAGATGTAGCCCACCAGATTCGAACTGCACCTGCTGATAAGGCTCTATTATCAGACTTTTAAGCATTTTCATGCTGGCGATACCGTTTAGTAGTTGGGATTGGTGGATTTCAATACTGGCGTAGGCAGGACTGTGGGCAGAGACCAGCTCAATCGCCTTAGCGCTATCGTTGGCTAGGGAAAAATACCCTGCATTCATGGCCATTGTAGGGGGCGCCAAACCTGCCCAAGCGTCAGCGACCTTTAATTCAGCAACAACTGGCACTGCCTGTAACATCAGCGTCAGACTAATCGCGATGGCAAGATTTTTTTTAATCATCAAACTTAACTCCGCGGATTAGCTGGTTAAGGGATTCGGCCGTTTTGTGGGGATAAAAAGGCGGGCTTAGCTTGGCGACCATCTGCCCCTGAGGGTTGATAATCGAGACGAAGGCGGTGTGTAAGACATCGTAATCGTCGTCATCCGTGCTCTGCTTATCTAACCGATAAAACGCCTTGAGACTCTTTATCAGGCTGTCAATTTGATCAACCGCGCCGCTCAGGCCTATATATTCAGGGTGAAAATAGGCCAAATATTCCTTGAGCACCGGGCTATCTCTCGCCGGATCCACGGCCAAGAAGATAATTCGCGGAATGCGTTCTGGGCTCACCCGCAAGCTCATTTCCGCTCGCACGGCTTCAAGATTGGCCAGTGTTACCGGACAGACATCTGGGCAGGTGGTGAAACCGATAAAGATCATCGACCAATGATTTTTTAATGCCTCTAGGTCAAATGGCTCGCCATCCTGATCGCTGAGCATAAAAGGTTTAATGGCTAGGGGCTTTTTCAGTAACTGATAACTATCGGTCGCGGCTTGAGCCTGACTGACAAAGAGACACTGTGCTGCAAGTAACACAAGTGTCATACCGGCTTTGGCTAACGCACTCGACAGCTTCGCCATGGGCCTATGCCCCAACCTGTTCAAACGCCTTGAGACTTTCCGCCCGAATGTAACCTAAACACTGTTTCTTCAACTCAACAAAATCATCGGAGGTAGCCATTTCAGGCTTGCGCGGTCTCGCCAAATCCACCTTAAGATCTGCGATCACAGAGCCGGGGCTGGCACTCATAATCAGGATTCGATCGGCTAAAAAGATCGCTTCATCAACATCATGAGTCACAAAGACAACCGTAATGCCAAACTCTGCCCAGATATCCAACAGGCTCTCTTGCATCATAATGCGCGTCTGGGCATCTAGGGCACCAAAAGGCTCATCCATCAGCAAGACCCGCGGGTAGTTTGCCAACGCCCGAGCAATACCAACCCGTTGCTGCATACCCCCTGAGAGTTCGCCGGGAAAACTATTGGCAATTTTAGTCAGGCCAATCATGGCTAAAAAGGTATTCGCAATGGAGCTGCATTGATCCGGCGTACAGCCGGCTAATTTCGGGCCAAAGGCAATATTCTCCAGTACGGTTTTCCAGGGAAACAATGAGTACTGTTGAAACACCATGCCGCGATCTGGCGCTGGGCCAGTAACCTCGTCATCGTCCACCAGCACCACACCAGACGAAGGTGTGACATAGCCTGCAATAGAGTTTAACAGCGTCGATTTACCACAGCCTGAGGGCCCGAGAATGCAAACAAACTCGCCAGGTGTAATGGTGAGACTGGTCTCGGTTACCGCCGTATTTTCATCGGCACCAGAGCCAAAAACAATACTCACACCCTGTATCTCAATGCGACCGCGCTTTTCCTGGCCACCATTTTTTTGAGCAATTTTATTTTTGTAAATTGAAATTACATCAGCATTCATCGGTAGTTCCCAACCTATTGTTAACTAAGGCGACTCTTCGACACTAGGTCTCAGTCGTCGCACGTGATGCGGCTATAAACATAGCCACCAACAAAAACACATACCCAAGCGTATTCACCCAAATTCCTACCGGCTCTAGCCACAGAGAAGTTGACACCCCAAGCCCCATCATGGCCAAACCCACAACCCAGGTTGGCGTCGAGCAGCAGACCACCCAAGACATGGTGATCGAGGCCAGGGAGACAAAAGTCGTGCCTAGACCTGCAGCCACACCTGAGCTGCGCGCCGCGCGCAGTGAACAGACGCGGTTAGTAGCACGTAAAAGTAAAAAGTTGGCTGTTACGGCAGCACCGAGCAACAGTACCGCTAGTACTTTCACCGGTGCAATAAACAGACTCCACTCTGAAATACCTGTGCCGTAGGCATAATTCATAAAGCCAATTTCAAACAGCCATTCGTCGCGCATAATCGACAAGGTATCCAACAGTGATGGAGTCGATACCCATATGCGCTCAATATTAAATCGCCAATCATAAGCATTGAGATAGTTCGGAAAATTCTCAAAACGAATAATTAATGCGGACATTAAAATCAGGTAATAGCACAGCGCAAAGGCAAAACTTAAACCCAACCAGAGGATTAGATTTTGCCCGAGGCACTGCTTTACAAAGCCAAGTCGCGTCATTTTGTCTGATTACCGCTGCTTTTCTTTCCAGCGCAACGCTGGTTTCATCGCCAACTTAATCAGGTAGGTTGACAGGGTTCCAAGACCGCCAATTACCAACATGCCGACAACGATATCCGGGTAATTAATCAGCGAGTAAGCATCCCAGGTGAAATAGCCAATACCGTATTGGCCAGAGATAATCTCGCCAGCAAGCAGTGAGAACCAACTAATACCCATGCCTATGGCGAGTCCAGCGGCAATGCTCGGCAGCGCAGCCGGCAGTACCACATGCCAGAACACAGCAAACTTAGAAGCACCCAGTGAGCGCGCAGCTCGAACTAAGACATCTGGAGTCTGTTCAACACCGTGTAGAGTGTTGAGGATGATTGGGAACAGTGCACCGAGGAATGTGATATAGACAATAGAAGACTCTTCTGTTGGCCACATCAGAATGGCTAGAGGTATCCAGGCGACAGCGGGTATAGGACGGATAATCTCAATGTAGGGAAGAACTGCTGCGCGGGCTAACTTCGAGCGCCCAACAATCACACCGATCGCGACGCCCAGTACAACGGCGATGGTATAGGCGATCAAAATCCGTCGAATACTCACCGAGATGTGAATATAAAACTCAGGATCGGCCAGATGGATCATAAATGCCCCAGCCACTTTCTGTGGTGATGGCACATTCTCAAAATTGATAAAATAATTGAAATTAAATTCAGTGGCCAGGTACCAGAGCACTATACCTGAAGCCAGAGACAGGCTGCCGATGAAAAACGATTGCAGTTGCAGTGCAGATAATCGCTCTATTAGCGATGGCTGTGGTTTTTCCATACACGCCTTAGTCACACTATTTGGCTTATCTGAGGATGTCACATCAGTCGCTTGGTCCGTGTATACATCGGCCGACTGTTCATTGATCCTGGCACTCTTTCCGGTCATGTTCATAGCTGTGTCTCAAATTCATAGTAAAAATGAAAAGAAGATTTGCCGCATCAATAAGATCTATTAAGCGGCAAATCAGTCTCTAGTAAAAGCGTAAAACTTAGTTGCCCAGGGTTGCTAGGGCCGCTTCGTAATCCAAAACGCTACCGCTGTTTTTAGAGGCAAAATCATCCGCATCTGGCTTGCGTAAAAAGGTTGAAAAGCCATCGCTAGTTCTAACGTAAAACGCTGTTTTACCGAATAATTTGAGTCCGGTTTCTCTGTCGTAGACATAGGTGGCATTTAACTTGGCACCGGTTTTACGGAATCCATCGACAGCAGCCAAAAAGGCATCGACGCTGGTGTGGGCAGAGATGCCCTCACGGGAGTGCCAGATTTCCATAGGACGGTTGGCATTATCAATCGCAGCATCGACCATGGAAGCTTTCTCCTTCTGATAGTCTTTACCCAGATCTTTGTATGCAGCCTCTACATACTCTTCGGTAATCCACTCACCAAAATCTAACGGTGGAATCGACTTCTCTTGAACCAGAACACCGTGATTAAAAGCTAGCGCATCCACCCACTCAGACTTAATAGTAGGATCCAGAGTCAGGTGACCACCTTCAGAGAAATAGATATAAAGCACTTCTTTCTCAACACCAGTCCACTTCTCGATAGCATCCACAGCGCGAACAGGATCTTCTCTTATCCAATCCCCAGCTTCGTAAACTGCCTTAACAAATGCAGTTGCAACCTCTGGATACTCGTCAGCAAAGTCTTCGCGAACCACAACACCGTGCAGGTAGGGAACACCGGTTTCACTGCCGTCGTAAATCTTTCGGCCAGTGCCACGAAATTCCATCAATTCAGACCATGGGCAAAAATCGGCATGGGCGTCAATTTTCCCCGCGGCGATATTGGCCGCACCAACCGCTGGACTCTGATTCTTCAACATATAGTCTTTGCTGCTGAAACCAGTGTCTTGCATTCCTTTCAGTAACATGCCCCAGGCAGCACTGCCGACCGGAACAGAGACTTCTTTGCCTTTAAGCTGCTCGATGCTGTAGATATCCGAATCCACAGGAACAACAATCGCGTTGCCGCTGCCTTTTAAGTTATATCCTGTACCCGCAATGTATTTGGTACGCAGTGAATCAGTCTCCTGAAACTTGGCGCCGTTCACAATCAGCGGGTAATCGCCCATCACACCGAAGTTAAGCTTGTTGGCCATCATCTGATTGGTAATTGGACCACCTGATGAATAATCGCTCCAAGTGACGTCATAAGTCACATCAGCATATTTTCCGGTGGTTGGCAGATGTTTCTCTAATAACTTTAACTCTTTAACTACGATTCCCGCTGTGTAGGTATCTGTACACATACTCTGGTGACCGATAGCAATGCGAATGTTTTCAGCTTGAGCCTGTAAGGCAAACGCTGAAAGTAAAGAAATAACCGACACTACGGTTGTTCTGATATTCATTTTGATAGCCCTTTTAATAAAGTTGTTAGTCGTTAACTTGTAATGGCAGGTCATGCCCATTGCCTTTAGTAATGCACAGCCCATGCCAGAAAATAACAGTCCTGATAACTAAATCGCTAAAACGTTGATTAATATGCCTTTTATTGGTGCCTGAAGATCCATTTAGATAATTCGTTTATTTTTTTAGAAATATTTTTTGCACAGATAAAGCGCAGTAATCGCTGCGTGAATTCATCGATGGGCGTTATTTTTGAAAATCATGATTCTCAACTAATACAACATATCGAGTTACATATCATAAGGATCAATAGCCCGGCTTAACTGAACGCGCCCTAATCAATAACGCTGCTAGGAAAACTCCCTAGGCTGTAGGCGACGTTTTTTGGAAAGATAAAAGCAAAAAACCCCAGTCAAAGACTGGGGTTTTTTGTCAAACCTAATCGACCTAGTGATAGATCGACTAACCTTTCCTCAAATAGATTTAAGAAAAGGTTGTCAGGTGAACGCTTGGGATCGCTTACCTGAACTGAACTAGCCCTTAAAGCTTTAACTGCAGGGGCTTTTTCGTTCTTACTCTTCAATAGAGTAACCGTATTTAAAAAATTCGGTACATTAACTAATTACTTTAAAACTTGTATTGCATCTGGAATCTCTGATTGATCTGCTCAACACTTTCGACATCTGACGTAACCATCTCAATTCTATAACGCAGTGTCAGGCCCTTCGAGTAATCACTCATATCGTAGGTGAGATCGAAGTCGATCGCTTCACGGTCAGTGGAAGTATCAAAATCAAACTCGGCATAGCTAGCCTTTACCTTGACCTTCGCGAAACTATGATTGAAGGTCACTTTCACCGCATCACCTGAATCAACATTTTCAAATGTCTGAAGCATGTTGTTAGTGAATAGAGGGCTAGTTGAAAAGTTATAAGGTGCAAGGAATGCACCGCTTTTAAAAGCACCAGAGTTTTCTGAAACGGTGTTATAAGCTAAGGTTAATTTGGACTTTGCAAACCCAGCTCCTACTTGCATACCAAGCAAAGAGGAATCAATTTCGCCCAGTATTTCATCGCCACTTTCACCCTGAGTCCCATATTGAACGGCTACGAATGGTTTGGCTGAACCAACTGCTGAAAGCGCATAATTGGCCTGCAGATAAGTGCTATTGAACATGTTATCAAAATCGTAATACCAGGCCTGAACTTTCAGCGCATCCTTTGTGTAAGTCCCTCCCAGAATAATAGTGCTATCTGAATCTGAAGACTCAACCGAGAAACGGTCAGCCGTCCAGGCACCAACATCGGTAAATGTGCTGCTGTTTCGATTTTTGATGCTGTTGATGTAATCAACTTCCAATATAACATTGGAAATCCCTTTATAAACAATACTTGTTCCCTCAAAAGTGAACGGAATAATAAAGGCGTCTCCGGAGTTCGCAAAAGGCGTATTGAGCTTTTGACGCCCCACTGTGACAGATGTGTCGCCGGAAATGTAATTCAAATAAGCCTCTCCCAAGACTTCAAGCTCACTTCCAAGCCGCTTGTTTACCTTGCCAACGTCCGAGCTGTTTGTTCCCAGATCTTGAGCAGCATAAAAACCCAGGCCCAAGTTAAAGCCATTTATAGACCCGGTATTAACACGCAGAGCCCCACCCAAAGAGAGTGCCGACTCGTCTGTTTTCACATCATAATCACGAGTATTAAAATAACTGCGGAAGTTACCGTTAATTTCACTAGCCCCAATAGCGTCAGCCAGGCTGTCAGCACCTGCTGCGGACGTTAAGAGCAAAGCTGCCATTGCAGCATTAATTTTTGTCTTGCTAAGCATTAATATCTCCCGAAAGTAAATAGTTTTAGCCCTTATTAGAGGACTGATTAAAAAACTGCTTGTACTAATAGATCTACAGGTATGGATATAGGTAGCGAGATTCGTGCCAAATTTTTATTTATTCAGATTATTGTTTTTAAACTGCTGAATTATAAAGTGATTTTAATTTCTTAACTGTTTTTGCCCAGGTGTTTTAAAAAAGGCACCCGACACAGGGGCTGCACTGTAAATACTCATCATTAAATTTAGCGCACCGAGCAAGAGCGTCACCGAAAAACCGGCTAGCACAACTAATACAAGCCATGAGGAGTCGGTCGGTAGATAATTGCGGTTGGGAATTTTTGTATTAGCTCGATCGCTGTATTGCTCTGATTTAATAGAATTCATGGCTATATGCGTGAAAATAACAGGCGGTAATGAAAATATCGCTGCGCCGCATTATTCCTAACTCAATACTTGACAGCGAGAGTCTCCAATCAATATTGATCCTTATTAAGCCATTGCTTAAGAGAGGTGTTGCATAGTTTCTGTGAGTGGATTTGAGACGACTGCGACCTGCCATAATGAAATTAGTCTGCGGCGTTTTAAGCAGACGGTCTATGGGGATCAATTTTAGAACCTGAGATAGTCGTCTAAGCACATGCCTGTCCGCTGACTTTTTCTGCAATAGTAGCTTTGTGAGAGCCAATCCGGCTGGGACATCGAACTATGGCAGCAAAGCAAGAGTTACCCTTGGGGCCATGTGTCTGCAAGCAAGAGATTTGTGAAGGCTTGGCTAGAGAACGGCATTAGATCATTTTAGGTTGAAGGGTATAGAGCCGTCTGGGTGCTTTGACTTCTGCGGGGCGCCTGCGGCGTCCAAACTTGGCTTTAAGCAAGTTAATGATGAAAGGCAGTCTAGCGGCTGTATTTTACCCGTCGGGCGCCTTTGGCGTCTAAACTCGGCTGTAAAGCCAGTTAGTGATAAACAGCAGCCTATCGGCTGTTGTTCACCCCTTCGGGGCGCCTTTGGCGTCCAAAATGCGTTCGCATTTTGTCGAACGGTGGTTCTTTCCAGACGAAACCATCAGACAAATAAAAAAGCCACCCTATTGGGTGGCTTTTTTATTTGTTTGGTGGGCCGTGATGGATTCGAACCATCGACCAATTGGTTAAAAGCCAACTGCTCTACCGCTGAGCTAACGGCCCCTTTGAAGAGGTGCGTATCATACTGACCGGCTGCAAGAATTCAAGCGTTTTTTTGATATCTGGTGGGGTCATTTATTCCGGCCTGTTCGAAGCCTTGTCGGCGCAGTCGGCAGCTTTCACATTTACCGCAGGCTTGGCCTTCTAAATCGGCCTGATAACAGGAAACTGTGGTGCTGTAATCGACCCCTAGAGCCATTCCAGTCTCTACGATTTGTCCCTTGGTCATATCGATAAGCGGGGCATGAATTTTTAGCCTCTGCCCTTCTACTGCGGCTTTGGTGGCTAGGTTGGCCATGGTTTCAAAGGCTTTTATATACTCAGGGCGACAGTCGGGGTAACCGGAGTAGTCGACGGCGTTAACGCCGAGGAAAATATCGTTGGCGCCAAGCACTTCGGCCCAGCCTAAGGCGATTGAGAGAAATACTGTGTTGCGGGCGGGTACATAGGTGACAGGTATGCCTGTGGTTTCGGATTCGGGTATTTCGATGCTGCTGTCGGTTAGCGCTGAGCCGCCAATACTACCGAGATCCAGTTTCACTACTTTGTGGGCGTGAACTGTCATTAGCTCGGAGATTTTTTGAGCAGCGACCAGTTCAGAGCGATGGCGCTGGCCGTAATCGAAACTGAGCGTGTAGCAGTCATAGCCTTGGCTTTTGGCCATTGCGACTACGGTGGTGGAATCCAGTCCGCCGGATACGAGAATTACAGCTTTCTTTGACATGCTTATTACATTGTCCTCTGTTAAATAATTTTTACTTAGAGCTAGTGACCAGGTTGGTCGCCAAAGATATATTTGTGGGTCTGGATCTGCATGCGCAGATTGAGTTTGTCATGAAGCATCCATTTGGCCAGTTCTGCCGGTGGCAAAACGCCTTGACTGGGTGAAAAAAGTATTTCAGCTACCCTGCCATGCAAGCCTAACTCGTCGATTTTCATGCAGCTCCAGTCGTAATCCTGGCGATCGCAGATAACAAACTTAACTTCGTCATGAGGTAAAAGATGTTCGATATTGCTGTAGAGGTTTTTCGATACTTCGCCTGAACCTGGAGTTTTCAGATCAACAATTTTAAAGACTCGTGGATCTACGTCATCGACTGGCAAAGCACCACTGGTTTCTAGGGATACGCGATAACCCAGATCACAGAGTCTTTCCAATAGTTCTATGCACTGAGGTTGCGCTAGGGGCTCGCCACCGGTGACGGTGACATATTTGGCGCCATAGTCGGCTACGGTGCTGAGAATGGCGCTGAGGGTCCATTTGCTGCCGCCTTCGAAGGCGTAGGCGGTGTCGCAGTAGCCACAGCGCAGTGGGCAGCCGGTGAGGCGCACAAATACGGTGGGCAGGCCTACAGTGCTGGTTTCGCCCTGTAGGGAATGGAATATCTCGGTGATACGAAGTTCGGTTTCAGACATGTGATTATTTTCTGATTGGCTGGGGCGGACATTTAAATGCGTGATTTAATTCGAGCAGCTAAAAATTATTTTTTAGATAACTCTGAGCTTTTCTGGCAGCACCACCTATGCCTTTGGAGGCTTTCTCTAGTAGGTCCCGGGCGCGATCTGTTTCCCCCAGTTGGTGATATATTTTGCCGAGTTTAAAGGTCGCGTCCATCGCCTTGCCATGATTTTGGTGTTGCTCAACTACTAGGGTGAAGGCCTGGCGGGCCATTTCATCCTGTCCTTGGAGTAGGTAGATCTCGCCGAGCCAGTAGTAGGCATTGGCTGTATAGGGGCTGGCTGGGTAGTCAATAACGTGCTGCTTAAAAGCCAGAGCTGCGGCATTGATATCACGCTTCTTAAGCAGCAGGTTGGATGCCTGTGCGTAGTTCTGTGCGATCTCTTCGGTGTTGATGGCTGGTGCCGCTGATGGCACTTGCGAGTCTGCATCAAAAGTCTGATCTAAAGGCTGTTCTTCAATAACATCATCAGGCGATCCGGCTACCACTGCTGGTGGCTGTCCATCAATATTCAGTTGTAAGTCGCCATCTGCATCCGCGGCAAAGTCATCCGGCGTGGTGCCAGAAAGAAGCGCACTGAGTCGTCGATCTAGGTCCAGATAATCATCCATCTGACGCTGCTTAACACGCTGCAACTCATAGCTCAGCTCTTCAACCAAACCACGCAATTCGCGCACTTCATTTTGCATCATCTGTGACTGGTTATAGCTTCCATTAGCTGACTGAGCTACTGGTTTAACCAATGCCTGAGCCGTTTTTTTTGGCGCGCTATAGGTCAGATCCACTACTGGTGCGGCCTGGGCTGAAACATTGCTGGCTAGGGCCGGCAACAACAGAGAAGCGGCAAGAATGGCGACCGGTGCAAGAGAAGATTTCATGGCGAGTAGAGGATAATCCTGTTTATAACAAATAGAGAAACGGCCAGAGTATGTCACAACCCCGGCCGCACGCTTAAATCTTTTTGGCTTATTTAACCAGCCAAAGGATTTTTTACTTCAGTTCAACTCTACGGTTGAGGCCCCAGGCATCATCGTTGCTGCCGTAGGCTGCTGCGCGTTCTTCGCCGTAGCTGATAACTTCGATCAAACCGGGAGAAACACCCTGCAGAACAAGGAATTCTTTAACTGCATTGGCGCGTCGCTCGCCCAGTGCCATGTTGTACTCGCGTGTGCCGCGCTCATCGGCGTGACCTTCAAGACGTACATTGCGTGGGCTGTTCTGCAGTGATGCAGAGTGCTCGAGCAGTGCAGCACGTGACTCAGGCTTGAGTAAGGCTTTGTCGAAGTCAAAATAGAATACGGTGTCAGCGGTCATAACTTCAACAGTGGCGTCGTCAATTGCCGAGGTATCAACCTGGCCAGTTTGTACAGATGTGTCTTCAATGTCGGTTGAAGTCTGCTGCTCTTCCACTACTGGATTGCTACTACAACCGGTCAAAACTGCAGCTAGAAGCAGTGTACTAAGGCCAGATTTGATAAAAGATGTTTTCATTTGGAACTCCTGTTTTGCAAAGGTATTAATAATTATAAGTTGGTAATTTTTTTATCTCTATAAGTCTTTTGACTATGTGCCCCCTGAACAATGTAGCTCTTAAGCAATGTAGCTCTTAAGCAATGTAGCTCTTAAACAATGTCACTGGGGCATTACACAAAAAGCTTAACGTAAAAATGGTGACCATGCTGGTTCTCTTACGTCGCCACTACTGGACGGCAATATATAGCGAACTCCGGCGTCCAATGATACAGCAGCTAGAACCCCGCGGTCACCCTGTTTAGTGGCATACATTAGCATAGCCCCATTAGGCGCAACCGTGGGAGATTCATCTAGCCTAGTTTCGGTCAATTCTATCATTCGGCCTGTCTTAAGATCGAGCGAGGCTATATGAAATGTGTCCCGCTGGCGATGCACCATGGCCATTGTGCGGCCGTCTGGTGCCAAACTTGGGCGAGCATTGTAATTGCCGCTGAATGTTAGGCGTTCAGTGGCCTTGCTGGCAATATTTAATTTATATATCTGTGGGGTGCCGCCACGATCTGAGGTAAACAGTAGATGTTTGCCGTCGGGCATCCAGGTGGGCTCTGTATCAATAGCAAAGTGCCGGGTTAGGCGGGAAAATTTCTTGCTCTGTAAATCCAGCAGATAAAGCTCTGGATTGCCGTCTTTCGACAGCACTAGGGCCATCTGGGTGCCATCGGGAGACCATGAGGGTGCGCCATTAAGACCGGTGAAGTTGGTTAACTGCTCTCGCTGAGCGCTGACCAGGTTCTGGCGAAAGATAGCCGGACGACCGGTTTCAAAGGACACATAGGCGAGCTCTTTACCATTGGCAGACCAGGCTGGAGACATAATCGGTTCGCCGGATTCCAATACCAGTTTCTCCCGGGCGCCGTCTGCATCGGCAACATTAAGTCTGTAGGTATAGATATCATTGCTTCGAGTGGCTGTGACATAGGCCAGTCGCGTGGAAAAGGCGCCGCGAGTGCCTGTGATTTCTTCATAGACTTTATCGCTGATCAGGTGTGCCAGATCGCGCATCTGGTTGATGGTGCCACTGACCTTATGAGTGAATACTGTTTTTTGGCCGCTGACATTTAACAGGCTAAATTCAATTTGGTAACGACCTTCGGCTATGGCGCGCATATTTCCAGCAACCAGATATTCCGCGCCTAAAAGACGCCAGTCACGGTAGTAAACCTCTGAGGCTGAACTTGGAAAGGCGAGCATATCGCGACGTTCCATAGGGGCGAACAGACCGCTGCGGGCTAGGTCGGCTTCAACAATAGAGCTGATATCCTCGGAAGACCGAATACCGGCCATGGCGATTGGCGCTATGGCAATCTTGGTCGGCTGATCATTGCCTTGGGTCACGCGAATAACCAGTTCGCTGTAGCTGGGAGAGGCCACTGCTAACAGCAGTCCGACCAGCAGCGTGCGAACGATTAGGGATTTGGCGATTCTAACTGTCATTGCGTCACTACCTTATAATCTGAGATCTTCGGGACTAAATGCGACATCGACCTGACGGAATTTACGTTCAAATAAGTCCGGCTCCATGCCCTGCAATTCAATAAACTGTTCTACTTTCAGCGCGGCCTGCTCTACTGAGCGGTCAAAGGCTGTGTCTCCACTGGAGGTCAGTATAGTCACGCCGGTGATGCGCCCAGTAGGCACTAGGCGAATACGAATTAGGGTTTCCATACCCAGTCGTGCGCTAGGGGGACGGCTCCAGTTCTCCGACAGGCGCTGCTGAATAAGCTGACGGTAACTGTTGGCGACGCGCTCGTCTTCCTGAGCATTAATCTCGGCCTGCTCTGCCGCTACAGCTTCGGCAAACTCGGTCTCTATGCGTTTGCGTTCTGCCTTTTGGGCAGCTTCTTTTTCATCTCTGAGGCGCTGCTCTTCAGCCAAGCGTAATTCCTCTAGACGTTTCTTTTCGCTGAGCGCTGCAAGACGCTCTTGCTCGCGCTTTTTATCTTGGGCTTTTTTCTGCGCTGCGAGCTTATCTTTGCGTTTCTTAGCCTCGCGCTTCTGCTTGGCAATATCCGTCTTCGGTTTCTTTGGCTTGGCCTTTGGTTGAACGACTTTTTTCGGCGCCAATTCCACCAGCTTAGCCTCAATAAATTGCGGCTGTATCATTACTCGCTTAGTTTCCGGTTCCCAGCCCACAAAGAGGACTGCAAGCAGGCCAAGGTGCAGTGCGAGACTGACCAGAACGGCGACTGAGTAACTGAGAAGACTGCCCATATTAATTCGTTGGTGGCTCCGTGACCAAACCCACAGAGGGCGCTCCAGCGGCCTGTAGCTCACTCATCAAATTGACCACCACGCCGTAATCCACCTTGCTATCACCCCAAACCAATATCGGGGTTTTCGGTGTTTGACGGAGTATTTTACCGACCCGGTCTTTGATTACAGCGAGGCTCTGAATCTGATTTTCGCCCTTCACATCGATCCAATAACTGCCATCGGCTTTGATCGAGACAATAAAGGGTTCTTGGTCCTTGGCATCCATAGGCGCTGAATTGGCCTCGGGCAGGTCCACTTTGACGCCCTGCATTAACAGTGGCGCGGTAATCATAAATACAACCAGCAATACCAAAGTCACGTCTATATAGGGTACGACGTTTATCTCGGCAACCAGTTTTCGTTTCGTTCGTTTTGTCTTCACTTTTCGAGCCTCAAAAGCTTATCCATTTGCTAACTGCACTTGAGCCAATTAGTTGGCGCGAATCTGGCGGTGCAAAATACTCGAAAACTCCTCGGCGAAGGTTTCGTAGCTGCTGTTCATGGTCTCCACTATGGCGGCATAGCGGTTGTAGGCTATTAGTGCGGGAATCGCGGCAAACAGACCCATGGCGGTGGCGATCAGTGCCTCGGAGATTCCCGGAGCCACTGTGGCCAAGGTTGCCTGCTGCACCATGGCTAGACCACGGAAGGAGTTCATAATCCCCCAGACTGTACCAAATAGACCTATATAGGGGCTTACTGAGGCGACACTGGCGAGAAATGGCAGGCTGATATTGAGCTTTTCATCTTCTCGGGATAGAGCCACCCGCATGGCGCGATCAGTACCTTCCATAATGGCATCGGGATCGGCTTTGTCGGTTTGGGCTAGACGGTTAAATTCACGAAACCCAGCGCGAAAGACATTTTCTACGCCATCGCGGCCGCCATGTTCTTTGGCTTCCTGAGTCAGTTCGCCGTAAAGTTTGTTGAGATCCACTCCGGACCAAAAGGCATCTTCAAACTGGCGGAATCCACGCTGGGCTGTATTGAGAAAAATTCCCCGCTGCACAATCATCATCCAGGACATGATTGAGGCGATAAATAAAATTCCCATAACAAATTGCACCAGCACGCTGGCATTGGCGATTAGGTGCCAGATGGACATGTTTTCTTCTATCAACTGTATAACTCCCTGTTTAGCTAAATTGGGTTCTTGACGCTCTGGGTTAAAGCTCTGGGTTAAAGCCTTCGGTTAAAGCCTTCGGTTAAAGCATGGAACATAGGTTTGGGCATACCCTGAGGTCGCTTGCTGGTGGAATTAATACAAGCCACTTTGACCCAACCCTCGACCAACAGTTCATCGCCACGAAAAACTTGCTGGGTCATTTCAAAGGTTACGCGACTGGCTTTGCTCAGCACTGCAGTGACGCTTATCTGATCATCCAATATCGCTGGGCTGTGATACTTCAGGGACACTTGGCTAACCACAAACTGCATATCATCAAAGAGCGCGGGTTTATCAAAGCCTAGACTGCGCATCAGTTCAGTGCGCGCACGTTCCATATATTTTAGATAGTTGGCGTAGAAGACTATGCCACCGGCATCGGTATCTTCAACATAGACGCGGATGGGCAGACTAAATTCTGCCAGTGAATCAGGCATCCCGAGCGCCCTGTTCCTGGCTTTCAATTGGCTGCAGGCTCTCCATTTTGCGCGGCGTCTGCAAACCAAAGTACTCATAGGCCATGCGGGTTGCCATGCGACCGCGGGAGGTGCGCATCAGATAGCCCTGCTGAATCAGATAGGGTTCCAACACATCTTCAATAGTGCCCCGCTCTTCGCTCATTGCCGCAGCTAGACTGTCGACGCCCACTGGGCCCCCTTCAAATTTTTCCATCAAGGTGAGCAGCAAGCGTCGATCCTGATGGTCAAAACCGCGCTGATCCACGGCCAACATATTTAGAGCCGCATCGGCAATCTCTGCGCTAATCGAGCCATCACCTTTGACTTCGGCGTAGTCGCGCACCCGGCGCAATAAGCGGTTGGCTATACGCGGTGTACCCCGAGATCGGCGGGCAATTTCACCGGCGCCCTTGGCATCTATTGAGACATTTAATATAGCGCCGGCACGGACAACAATACTGGTGAGGTCGGCTTCTGAATAAAATTCTAAGCGCTGGACAATACCGAAGCGGTCGCGCAATGGTGCTGTAAGAAGACCGGCTCTGGTGGTGGCACCAACCAGAGTAAAGGGCGGTAGATCCAGTTTGATTGAACGGGCAGCTGGGCCTTCGCCGATCACTATATCCAGCTGGTAGTCTTCCATGGCCGGATAGAGAATCTCTTCGACCACAGGACTGAGGCGGTGAATCTCATCGATAAACAGCACATCGCCTGGTTCAAGATTGGTTAACAGTGCAGCGAGATCGCCGGCTTTTTCCAAAACCGGTCCAGAGGTGGTTTTAAGGGCGACCTGCATCTCATTGGCAATAATGTGTGCAAGAGTGGTTTTACCCAGTCCGGGAGGACCAAATACCAGAGTGTGATCTAGGGGTTCGCTGCGCATGCGCGCGGCTTCAATAAAGATGCCCAGCTGTTCAACCACAACCGGCTGACCGACATAATCCTTTAGGCTTACCGGACGCAGTGCGCGATCAAAGCGCTCTTCGGCAACAGACATCTCGGGGGATATTATGCGGTCGGGCTCTATCATCTGACACCATGGTGGTTTTGCCCCGTAGCATACATTGATGGTTAGAGTTTTTCACTAGCGGGTCGGAGGTTTATTGTGAAAACCCGGCCTTCTATGAGCCCATACTTTTAAGCGCCAGACGAATCAACTCGCCGGCATCGCTGACCGATTCATTGGCCACACGACTGATAATTTTCGCGGCATCTGTGGGCTTATAACCCAAGGCGATCAGGGCACTCTCAGCTTCCTGAGAAATATCTGGCTTGGCCCCATGAGAACCAGCTGCAGAACCCGCGGCGGTAGCATCCACATCGCCGATCTTGTCGCGCATCTCGATAAGCAAACGCTCGGCGGTCTTTTTACCCACACCGGGCAGCTTCACCAAAGTGGCTATATCGTTATTGTGCACACAGATAGCAAAGTCATTAGCGGACATACCTGACAAAATAGCCAGGGCCATTTTCGGACCTACGCCATTGACCTTTATAAGGTAGCGAAACAGTTGGCGCTCAGACTGGGTAGCAAAACCGTAGAGCTGTTGCACATCCTCGCGCACCACAAAGTGGGTGTGCAAGGTAACCGCCTCACCCACCGCGGGAACACCAAAAAAGGTGTTCAGTGACACCAGTACTTCATAGCCTACACCCTGCACATCGATCAATAGATCCGGCGCCTGCTTTTCGATTACCTTACCCTGAAGTCGTCCAATCATTTTCGCTTAGATCCTGAGTTTGTTTATTTAAGTCGCCCGCGGGCGTAGCCTTTGGCCCCTGTTGCCGCCAGTGCTCGAGAAGTCTGAGCGTGACAGAGAGCAACGGCCAAGGCGTCGGCAGCATCTTCCGCCGGCGCACTAGAGAGCTTTAACAGCTGCACAATCATCATCTGCACCTGGGACTTGTCTGCGGCGCCGGTTCCCACAACCGCCAATTTAATACTGCGAGCAGAGTACTCCCCCACCGAGAGCCCGGCATTGACCCCGGCCACGATTGCGGCACCTCGAGCCTGGCCAAGCTTTAGCGCGGAACTGGCATTGTGGGATAAAAACACTTCTTCGATGCCCATTTCCTCTGGCGCATACTGCTCAACCAGCTGGCTGACACCGTTAAAGATAATCTTTAACCGCTCGGGAAGTGAGCCTTCGGGTAGACGAATAATACCGCTGGTGACATAGGTCATCTTGCCCGCCACGGCGTCGATAATACCGTAGCCGGTGCGGCGCGATCCTGGATCTATGCCAATTATTCGAGTCATATTATTCTATTGCTTGTTTGTTGTGGGGGGAAACGGCGGAGAGTGTTGCAATCCCCTGTCTGGGAGTCAACAACTATAGATCGTCGGGAACGCCGGCACTCTTCTCCAAGGCTCTCTAATCCAAGGCTCTCTTAATCCAAGCTTCTCTTAACCAAATCTCTCTATTCAGCCCGCAGAGCATCGATGGGTGTCATTTTTGCAGCCCTGGCGGCAGGCTGACTGCCAGCAAGCAGGCCAATCACCATGGATATTCCAAGAGCACCCAGCACTATGGTTGGGCTCAGGGCCACCGGCAAGCCCGGCACAAAGAGAGTTATAAGTAGCAATAAAAAGGCCACCAACAGCACCCCGCAGACCCCTCCAATCAAACCCAGCACCAGGGCTTCCCCCAAAAACAGCATACGTACGGTCTGCGTGGTGCCGCCCAGGGCGCGCAATAACCCCACTTCCCCGGTGCGCTCAGTGACTGTGATCATCAGAATAGTGGTGATTCCCACAGCGCCCACCAGCAGGGAGATAGCCCCCAGCCCAGCCCCGGCAAAGGTGAGAATACTGAGAATATTGTCCATGGTGGCCAACACCTGATCCTGAGTGGTCAGAGTAAAGTCCTCAAAACCATGGCGTTCAATTAGCAGTCGGCTGATCCTGTCGGCCATGGCCTCACTGGTGGATCTGGGGTTAAAAAAGATATCGATCTCCATCAGGCTCTGGCGATTGAACAGCTGCAACCCTTTGCCCGCTGGGATAAACACCATATCGTCGAGGTCCGTGCCGAGAAACTCCCCCTTAGGCGCAACCACCCCAATCACCCGATAGCGCTCGCTGCCAATGCGCACAAAACTGCCCACCGGATTGACCGCGGCGAACAGCTCTTCTTTAACTTTACTGCCCAAGACCACCAGCGCTCTGGCCCGCTGCAAATCATCCGCGGGTAAAAATTTGCCCTGGGCTATCTCCAGCTTCCAGGCTTTATCCGCTGCCCCACCGACACCGGCGACGTCGGTGTAGCGGGCACGCTGATGGTATTTAACCTTGGCATTACCCATCACCAGGGGCACCACTTCTTCCACATTGGGCATCTGGCTGATGGCCGTGGCATCGCTCAGGGACAGTGGTCTAGTAGTGTTGAGTAGGCCGCCGATACCAAAGGTTTCAGTCTTACCCGGGTTCACCGCAATAATGTGGCTGCCAAATTGAGTGAACTCATTGAGCACAAAAACCCGTAGGCCTTCCCCGAGGGCACTGAGTACCACCATTGCCGCAATACCAATAGAGAAACCGACAATGGTCAGCAAGGTTCTGGTGCGCTGCATCCACAGTGCTCGAAAGACCCAGCTGCTGCTATCACGAAAATTCATTACTGCAGCCCCCGCAATGCGAGTACTGGATCCAATGCTGCGGCGCGTTTCGCCGGTACAATTGAAAACACTAGGCCAGTGCCAAAGGCCACCAGCAGTGCAGCGGGCACTGCCCAGGTAGGTGGCTGCAGGGGAAAGCTCGGCCATAGGCCTGCAAGAATAGCGATCAGGGCAAAGGCAAAACTAATACCCAGGACCGAGCCCATGGAAATCAGCAGCAGGGATTCGCCTATAAACAGCTGTTTAATTTGGCGACTACTGGCACCTATGGCTTTTAAGAGGCCGATTTCTTGGCGTCGCTGACTCACCGAGATCAAGCTGATATTCATAATTAAAATGCCCGCCACCAGCAGGCTAATGGACGAAATTGCCGCTATGGCCATGGTCAGTGTGGCGAGAATATTGTCGAAGGCGGCAAGCATGGAGTCCTGACTGATCACGGTGATATCTTCTTCACCATCGTGACGACTGCGGATAAGCTTGCGGATTTTTTCTTGAATTTTGTCACTGTCGGCACTGGGGACAATATCCAGCAGGATGCGAAACAGTCCTGGAGAATCAAATAGCTGCTCTGCGGTGCGCACCGGAATCAATAACATATCACGCATATCCAGACCCAGAGATTCACCGCGTTCTTCAAGTACGCCGATAACCCGCATACGCCGATCACCGACCCGCACCCATTCACCCAGAGCACGGCTGCTGCCAAACAGTTCGCGCTTAACTTTGATCCCCAGTACACAGACAGCCAAAGGTTCTGAGCGCGAGCGGGGACTGAGAATTCTGCCGGCACCTACATCCAGCTGGCGCACCGCAAAGAACTTGTCGTTGCTGCCCAAGGTAATAACCTCCCTCGAACGATTGGAATGGGCCACTGTGGTGGTTCCAGCAATAATAGGTGCCACCGCCAAGACCCCTGGGATTCGCTCCAGGGCATTGGCATCTTCAAGGGTTAGATCCCGAGGGGCGGCGCCATAGATAGGCGGGCCGCCGCCAGTGGTTTCCTTGCGTCCCGGGAGCACAATTAAAATGCGATTGCCCAGTGCCGAGAACTCTCGATCCACATAGCCGCGAGCCCCCTCACCCAGACTGGTCAGCAGAATCACCGAAGCCACACCTATGGCCACCGCCAAGAGTAATAATGCTGTGCGCACTTTGTGACGCAAAAATATCTGTCGATTAAAGTTGAACTGGTCAGATAGTCTCATCAGGACTCTTTTGCGCTGTTATATGACTATTTTTTTGAGCATTTGTTTGGCCATTTGTATCAGCAGCCTGATCACTATGGATCGCCCCATCGACCATGCGGATATGCCGTCTGGCTCGATCCCCGAGCTGCTGGTCATGGGTCACTGTGATGAGAGTAATGCCGTCCTGATTGAGTTTTTCCAGCACATCAATAACTTCACCACCTGACTTAGAATCGAGATTACCTGTGGGCTCATCGGCCAGCAGTAGACGTGGCCGCATCACAATGGCCCGAGCTATAGCGACACGTTGCAACTGCCCCCCGGATAATTGATTGGGCTTATGGGAGGCGCGCTCGGAGAGTCCCACCATGGCCAGCACATCGGCCACGGCACTGCGCCGCTGCTTTAGGGGCTGGCCGGCGAGCATCATTGGCAGCTCGACATTTTCAAACGCGCTGAGCCGATTTATCAGGTGAAAGGATTGAAAGATAAAGCCTATATTTTCACCGCGCAAATGGGCGCGACGCTCTTCATTGAGTTCTTCAGTAGCCACCTGATCAAACCAGTAGCGCCCAGAGTCCGGGCGATCAAGCAGGCCAATCATATTTAACAGTGTCGACTTACCTGAACCCGAGGGGCCCATAACACTGAGATACTCACCGGACCCTATCTGCAAGCTTACATCCCGCAAGGCCCGCAGCGGTGAATCCCCAACCTGGTAGGTTTTATTAATCGTCTCAAGTTTTATCATGGCCCGTCTACTACCCTGACCTCGGCGCCCTCAAGCAGTCCCTGAGTGCCTATATTGCCAATAATCTTATCCCCCTGTTGGGCACCACTTATGACCTCACTGAAATGCCAGTTGGACAATCCCAGCACCAACTCTCGACGTTCGATACGATTACTTTGATTCACCAGCAGAACAAATTTCTCATCGACCAACAGTTCTGTGGGGACTCTTAACGCTGAGGTTTTGGCATCCAATACAATTTCCATATCAGCGCTATAACCGGCGAGTAGAAGTGGCATTTGTTGATCCATATCGAGCTCCGCCTCCACCTCAACTGTCCGCGCCTGCTTTTCCAAATCCAATACATAGGTGGAAATGCGGCTGACTGTAGCCGGGAAATTGCGCTCACGAAAAGCGTCCATGGTGACTCGCACAGGCATGCCCACGGCGATCTGGGAGGCATCAACTTCATCTATGGGGGCACTAATGTAATGGCAGTCGTCGGTGAGCAAGTCGATAGCCGGAGGGGTCTGAACCCCAGGGGGTGAGGGGGTGGAAAACTCTCCCAGCTCCCCGGTCACTTCAGCAACCCGCCCGGCAAAGGGCGCGTGGAGATAGGTCTGTGCCAACACCGCTTCGGCCAGTTTGACACTAGCTTTGGCCTGCCCGACCCTGGCCTTGGCTGCCTCGCAGGCCGCGGCGCTGGCATTGGATTTGGCCAGGGCCAGGTCGGCACGCTCGGAGGAAACCAGTTTCTTTTCAACCAGTGCCAGCAGACGCTGGGACTCACGAGCATCCGAAGCGCTGGCTATACAGATGCTCTGTCGCTCTTTGTCCATAGAGCTGGCGGTTGCCTTGGCCTGTTCCACCTGAGCGACGCGATCCTCATTCCACAGTGACATAAGCAACTGCCCTGCTGCTACCTCCTCCCCCTCATCCACATAGAGCTCTGCGATCTGGCCACCAATGGGCAGTGACAGTTTGGAACGCTGGCAAGCTTCGACAGTTCCCGCGCGAGTGTTAGAAACACTGTTCTCCACTAACCCCACCGACAGTTCAACCAGGTGTACTTCTGGTAGTTGCGGTCGTGAAACAACGTAAATAAGGGCGACCAGTAAACTGAGTGCCGCGATCCAAATCCATCTGCTATTCATAACTCTGCCTTTTTGGGGTTGATGCTATAAACGTAGTGAACGGCGGAGAAAATTTCTAGTGAACTGATGCAGCGGCTTTAAGAGATAGAACTTGAATTAGGTTTGACTGATACAGAACAATTCCAGAGGAAAGAGCACCGGTACTATTACAGGGCAAGGCCTCTATAAAGAGCGGAATTAAAAACTCAAAAATGGACCAAAAAAAAGCCCTCAGGCATCACACCGGAGGGCTTGTCTAGACCGCGAGCTTAGTCGTCAGTTTTAGCGTCTGCTTTGGCTTTTTTCGGTGCAGCTTTGGCTTTCGCCTTTGGAGCGGCCTTGGCTTTTGGCGCAGCTTTAGGAGCCGCTTTGGCCTTCGGTGCGGCCTTGGCTTTAGGGGCAGCTTTTTTTGCTGGTGCTTTTTCTTCCGCTGGAGCTTCTTCCACAACTTCGGGAGCAGGCTCTTCAGCTACTTCGGCCGCAGGCTCTTCAACCACTTCAACCACTTCAACCGCTTCAGGAGCAGCTTCTACTGTTTCTTCAACCACTGGTGCTGGAGCAGGCGCGGCGGTTTTAACCAGCCCTTCGGCCTGCAAAATAGCGACTTTGTCGTCACCATTAACCCAATTATGTTCGCTGTTCTTAACTGCAAAACGACCAGAGCCCTTTTGATAAACCGTGTATTCTTTTGTTTTTTTAATAACTTTCATCGCTACTTCCTCTTCTGATTACTCGCTTGAGTTTATAGTATTTATTAATCCTACTACTTCTTTAAACCCGATCTATGCGCTCGATCAATTGCTCCAGCACAACATTCGGAATCTCTGCGTTAGTGAAGAACTGCTGCACAGTTCTACACCGTCTTAATCTTCAAAGCATCTTCTGATAACTTTTTTACCAGCCCGCAATATCCTACAGGCTGGCAATCTAAGTCAATAGCGAGACAAAAGCTTCAATCTGTCCAGTCTCTAGTATTACGCACTCGGCTCTTTGGTTCGCAGTTTAATACTCAGATCCCGCAGCTGATTATTATCTACCACTCCTGGCGCATCAGTTAGCAGACAGGCGGCAGACTGAGTTTTCGGGAAGGCAATGACATCGCGAATAGAGTCGGCGCCCGTCATCAGCATCATCAGGCGGTCGAGGCCAAAGGCCAGGCCACCGTGCGGGGGAGCACCATGCTTGAGTGCGTCCAACAGGAAGCCAAACTTCTCACGCTGCTCTTCTGCATTGATGCCGAGCACTTCAAAGACCGTCTGTTGCATCTTCTGATCGTGGATACGAATCGAACCACCACCCAACTCACAGCCATTGAGAACCATATCATAAGCGCGAGAGAGAGCTTCACCCGGGTTGGCCTTGAGTTCTTCTTCGCTGCACGAAGGCGCGGTAAAGGGGTGATGCAACGGCGTCAGTGCACCGGAATCAGTGGTTTCAAACATGGGGAATTCAATCACCCACATCGGTGCCCAAGCACAGGTATAGAGATCCAGATCTGCGCCCACTTTACAGCGCAGCGCACCCAGCGCCTCGGAAACAATCGAAGACTTGTCGGCACCAAAGAAGACGATATCGCCATTCTTGGCATCCAGGCGCTGCATAATATTCATGGTGACTTCATCACCGAGGAATTTAATAATCGGCGACTGCAGCCCTTCTATACCAGTTTCAATGGCATTGACCTTAATCCAGGCCAGACCTTTGGCACCGTAGATACTGACAAACTTAGTGTACTCATCAATCTTCTTGCGAGAAATTTCGGCGCCACCTGGCACTTTCAGTGCGGCAACTCGACAAGCTGGATCGTTGGCTGGACCGGCAAAGACTTTAAATTCAATGTCTTTAAGCAGGTCTTTGATCTCCACTAGCTCCAGGGGAATACGTAAATCAGGCTTATCAGAACCGTATCTATGCATGGCGTCGGCATAGGTCATGCGCGGAAAGCTTTCGAATTCAACGCCCATATGCTCGGAGAAAACACCCCGAATCATAGTTTCGGTGGTGGACATAATGTCCTCTTCATCAACAAAAGAGGCCTCTATATCAATCTGAGTGAATTCCGGCTGCCGATCGGCGCGCAGATCTTCATCGCGAAAACATTTGGCGATCTGATAGTAGCGATCAAATCCGGCAACCATTAACAACTGCTTAAACAGCTGCGGCGATTGCGGCATTGCGAAAAACTGCCCGGGATGAGTTCGCGAAGGAATCAAATAATCACGCGCACCCTCTGGGGTGGCTCTGGTCATAATCGGCGTCTCTATATCTAAAAAGCCATCGTCCACAAGGTAATTGCGAATCGACGAACTGACCTTGGAGCGGAAGCGCAGGCTGTTCTGCATTTCCTTGCGACGCAAATCCATATAGCGATATTTGAGTCTGACATCTTCACCGACGGTGACATGATCGTCTAACTGAAATGGCGGTGTAACGGCGCTATTGAGGATTTCCATGGCGGTGCCATAGACTTCAATTTCACCTGTAGCCATATTGCTATTAACTGTCGCGGCACTGCGGGCACGGACTATACCTGTGACCTTGAGTACATACTCAGAGCGAACACTGTCGGCCTGCTCAAAGAACTCACCGGCATCGGGATCGAATACCACCTGAACAATACCTTCGCGATCGCGCAGATCGACAAAGATAACGCCACCGTGATCACGGCGACGATCTACCCAGCCGCAGAGGGTAACTTCTTGATCAATATGTTCACTGGTGAATAATCCACAATAGTTAGATCGATACATCTGTTGTCTTTCCCTACTCTAATTTGCTTTGGTTAAATTTAAAGGAGCTCTCAGTTAAGTTCTCAGTTAAGTTCTTATTTAAGAGCTACTGGCGTCAGTGGTGGATGTCTTGGAGCCGCTACCACTGTCGCTAAGATTCTTTTTGTTGCCGGTTTTAAAGTCGGTCTCATACCAACCACTGCCACTGAGGCGAAAGCCGGCGGTGGAGAGTTGTTTTTTAAGTTCAGGCTTTTCGCAGGCTGGGCAATCCACCAGTCTGTCATCACTCATTTTTTGTATCGCCTCGAGCTCATGGTCACAGGCCGCGCAGCGATAGTCGTATATGGGCATAGATTTGATTCCTAAAACGCAAGAGCGCAAAGATACGCAGAGCTAAATTCTTGTTTAAACACTTATCCAGCAGCATCAGACCCTCTAGCATAGCTTGGGTTACTTCTGCGGCGAGTAAAAAAGCGCCGCATTATACCTCAGCACTAGCACTTGTAGAATGCCCGCAGATGCGCTGAGCCCGCCGGAGATTAAAAAAAACACGAAAAACATTGCCATTTTTGGCATATCAGGAAAACAGCGGCTATAAATGATTACGAGGCTCTGTTGGTGGCTCAACGCAATACAGCAGGGATGAAATATGATTTACATTTATAAAGGAAAATGTGATGGCTGTTAAGAAAGGATCTGCGAAAGCAACCTCAACTGCAAAAAAGGCTGAAAAGCCGGTAAAGCAAAAGACTCTGTCCGCTGCTAAAAAAATCACCAGTGTTAAACAAGCGGCTGTGAAAAAGGCCCCCAATAAAGTTGCCGTAAAGAAAGTTGCGGTAAAGAAAGCCGCTATAGCCAATACGGCACCCAGCAAAAAAGCCACTGCTGTACGCGAACGCTATAGCAAGACTCAAATCATCAGCGAACTGGCCGCCAACTCGGACCTGACTCGCAAGCAGGTCAATACACTGCTCAGTGAACTGGCCACTCTGGTAGAACGCCATGTTAAAAAGCGCTCAGTGGGTGAATTCGTCCTTGCCGGCCTGATTAAAATTCACACGGTTAAGCGTCCGGCCAAGAAAGCCTACAAGGGAACTAACCCCTTCACAGGCAAAGAGACCACCTTTAAAGCACGCCCTGCATCAGTCGCAGTGAAAGTACATGCCTTAAAAGGCCTAAAAGATATGGCCCAGTAGCAGCCGCCATATCTGACCCCAATCAGGCCTGCTCAGTTTGCAGGCCCAATGGTGCAAGCGCAGCGACAATACGCGCAGCTGTTTCAGTTAACAGCTGCGGCGCATAGGTCGCTGCAGCCACCGCTCCCCAGACAGGTCCGGGCCAGGCAGCATCGCGTTCAAATCGCACCACATGGTGCATATGCAGTTGCGGGACCATATTGCCGAGGGTCGCAACATTTATTTTGTCCGCCGCAAATAGATCGGATAATGTCTCGGCCAGCAGACAGGACTCATCTAACAGCTGCTGTCGATCGACCTCATTAAGATGATAGATCTCACTTATCTGTTCGCGCTCAGGCACCAAAATACACCAGGGGTAATTGGCGTCTTTACTGAGCAGTAATAAACTCAATGGAAAAGCGCCTAGTAACAGCGTATCCGCTTCTAATCGGGAATCTAATTGAAACATTTTGTCCTCATCTCTGTTTATCTCTGCTTACTCTCTGTACGGCGACAGCTCAGGGCCGTAAAATGTCCGCCTAAACCAACCGACCAGCAGTGTAAGAGAAACCATGCGCGCCAGCCAATACCTGATTTCAACAAAAAAAGAATCTCCCGCCGATGCCGAAGTGATCAGCCATCAATTGATGCTGCGCGCCGGTATGATCCGCAAAGTCGCCTCTGGACTCTACTCTTGGCTGCCTCTTGGTCTCCGCGTATTTCGTAAAGTCGAAGCCATCGTTCGTCAGGAGATGGACAGATCCGGTGCATTAGAAGTGATGATGCCTGTGGTACAGCCTGCGGATCTCTGGGAAGAATCTGGACGCTGGGGCCAATTCGGTCCTGAATTACTGCGTATCAAGGACCGTCATGGTCGCGAGTTCTGCCTCGGCCCCACCCACGAAGAAGTGATCACCGACATTGTTCGCAATGAAATTCGCAGCTACAAACAGCTGCCGGCTAACTTCTATCAAATCCAAACCAAATTTCGCGATGAGCGCCGTCCACGCTTTGGCGTCATGCGCACCAGAGAGTTTTGCATGAAGGATGCCTATTCGTTCCATATAGATAGTGCATCTCTGCAAGAGACCTACGACCTGATGTATCAGACCTACTCGACGATTTTCGATCGCACCGGTCTGGTCTATCGCGCAGTACTGGCCGACACCGGTAGCATCGGTGGCAGTGTCTCCCATGAATTTCATGTGCTCGCAGATTCCGGTGAAGATGCAATCGTGTTTTCCAGCGAGAGTGATTACGCCGCTAACATCGAGAAAGCTGACGCACTGGCACCCAGCGAAGCGGCTCCCTCAGCCACGCAGGAAATGGCCGAATTGGCCACCCCCGGTATACACACGATTAAGCAGCTCTGCGAGTTTATCGACAGCAGTGCCGAGAAAACCCTTAAAGCGCTGATTGTTAGCGCCGAAGACGAAGAGGGGAAAACCCAACTCTATGGTCTGATGATTCGTGGCGACCACGAGCTCAATGAAGTCAAAGCTCAGCGCGCCTTAGGTTTAGAAACTGAAGTGACCTTCGCCACTGAAGAACAGATCAAAAGCACCCTGAACTGCTCACCGGGATCCATTGGACCGGTCAATCTCAACCTACCCATAGTTGTGGATCACTGGGCCGCGCAGCTCAGCGACTTTGTCTGTGGCGCCAATCGCGATGGCTATCATCTCACCGGTGTCAATTGGCAGCGCGACTGCAGCGAATTCACCGTAGCCGATATTCGCAATGTCATCGCCGGCGACCCAAGCCCAGATGGAAAAGGCGTATTAGAAATCAAGCGCGGTATTGAAGTGGGGCATATCTTCCAGCTCGGCACCAAATACAGCGAAGCCATGAAAGCCACAGTGCTCGACGAGAACGGTAAAGACCGCGCTATGTCCATGGGCTGCTATGGTATAGGGGTGAGTCGCATTGTTGCCGCCGCTATAGAACAGAACCACGATGACACCGGCATTATCTGGCCAGAGTCCATCGCACCGTTCCAGGTCGCTATAGTGCCGATCAATATGCACAAATCTGAACTGGTTGCAGAGACCTGCCTGGCGCTCTATAACCAGCTAGTTAGCGCCGGTTATGAAGTGCTGTTTATGGACGAGCCCAAAGCCCGCCTCGGTGGCATGTTGGCGGATATCGAACTGATCGGTATTCCCCATCGAATCGTTATTGGCGACCGTGGTTTGGCCGATGGCAATGTCGAATACCGCAACCGCCGGGAACCGGAAAATCAACATATAGCTATGGATAAGCTGGATGATTTTATTGCCGAGAAAATTAGTAAATAGTTGTTTGTTATGGCCACAGTGGATTACTGTGGCCCTGCTTCTGCTGTCTATTTCAGTCACTGCAGTTTCTCTAGAGAAACCTGCTGCCGATCCCGAACTCTTATCCCTGCTTAAACAGGCCGCCGCCGAAGCCGATAGTTTTGATGATCAATACGATGCCCAAGTCTGGCTCGTGGAGAAAGAACCGGCACTGGCCAGGTTAGTTAAAGACCCCGCCCAGCGCATTTCATTACTCAAGCTAATTCACAGCGAAGCCTCCCGCGCGGGCCTCTCCCCTGAAATTATTCTAGCGCTGATTGAAGTGGAAAGTCACTTTGATGGTTATGCCGTTTCCTCTGCCGGCGCTCAGGGCATGATGCAAATAATGCCCTTCTGGAAACACGAAATCGGACGCCCAGAGGACAATCTGATCAATATACAAACCAACCTGCGATATGGCTGCACCATTCTCAAATACTATCTCGACAGAGAGAAAGGCCGTCTTGCAGATGCCCTAGCCCGCTACAATGGCAGCTATGGTCAGTACTGGTATTCCGAGCGGGTCCTCGACAGCTGGGCGAAACACTGGCGCTAGTCTATGATCCTCGTTATCAATACAGCTATTCTATCAATCACACTACCACCTCTGGGTTACAGCTAATGAGTTAACCCAGAAGCTTTGTTAGACTCGCCAATCATTAGTTGGAATGTTTATGAAAGAGCTAAATATCAGTGCCGAAGAGATGCTGTCGCCACAGCAACTGCGCGAGAAAATTCGCAGCGGCGAGCACAGAGCTAACACCTCTGGATTCTGCAATGGCTATGTACAGTGTAATTTGGTGATTCTGCCCGCTGATTCAGCAGCGGACTTTCTGCAGTTTTGTCAAAGTAATCCCAAGCCCTGCCCCCTGATTGCCACATCAGAACCCGGCGTCTTTAATCTGCCTGCACTGGGTAAAGATATTGATATTCGCACTGATATACCAAGCTATAAGGTCTTTGAACATGGCCAGGTGGTCAGTGAAGTCAACGATATATCCCCCCTGTGGCGGGATGATCTAGTAGTCTTTTTGCTCGGCTGCTCCTTTTCATTTGAAGAAGCCTTGATTGCCGACGGCCTAGACGTGCGCAATGTCAGCGAAGCAGTCAATGTCCCCATGTACAAAACCAATATAGACTGCACCCCCGCCGGCCCATTTGCCGGTGAGATGGTTGTGAGCATGAGACCTTTTGTGCCAGAAGAGGCACTGCGCGCTGCGGAAATTTGTAAGCGTTTTCCCTCAGTGCATGGGGAGCCGATACATTATGCCAATCCAGAACATATAGGGATTGCGGATATTAGTCGCCCAGATTTTGGTGATGCGGTGACGATTAAAGAGGGAGAGTTGCCGCTGTTTTGGGCCTGTGGAGTAACGCCTCAGGTGGCCTTGGAAGCGGCGAAATTACGTTTTTGTATAACCCATAGTCCCGGTTGTATGCTGGTGACTGATTTGAAGAATAGTGATCTTGCGGTGTCTGTTGATTGAGTCAGTGAATCGAAAGGGTTTGCTGCCAGCGGCAGGAGATCCTTCGACTACGCTCAGGATGACACACAACTGTGTCATCCTGAGAGAGCGCAGCGAACCGAAGGATCTCCTATCAGGATGGCAACGTAAAGCAACGAATTAATAAAGGGTCTCCTGCCAACTGGATGAGATCCCTCCACTTCGGTCGGGATGACACACAACTGTGTCATCCTGAGAGAGCGTAGCGAACCGAAGGATCTCCTATCAGGATGGCAACGTAAAGCAACGAATTAATAAAGGGTCTCCTGCCAACTGGATGAGATCCCTCCACTTCGGTCGGGATGACA
>ENA-ORXF01000080-ORXF01000080.1-marine-metagenome-genome-assembly--contig:-NODE-80-length-69174-cov-56.849907_pt1 | contig 69174 bp, 64 predicted proteins | sample MGYA00237864_ERZ511476 | MGnify/ENA primary metagenome ERZ511476 (study PRJEB26306, sample SAMN06343908) | marine metagenome | isolation source: coastal waters | place: Atlantic Ocean: West Antarctic...
GGTTTTGGCGACGACAGCAGTCGTGTCTTGTTTGACATGGGTGGAGATCAGGGCGGTCAGGTTTGGCTTGATGATGTGAGTGTGAAATAAACACTCGTTAATCTTCAATAAAAAGCCGGGCATTGCCCGGCTTTTTATTGGCTTTCTATAATGAGAATAAATTTCTCTGTTTTCCAGGGCTCATAAATCCTTCGGGTTACAATTTGTGCATCGAGGGATTCAACACATTGATCGCAGAGCGACCAAAACGGTGGTCGCCCAGGATCGGCTATTAAGATTCTTTCTACGCCCGATTTTAATGCACAGCAAATAAAATCATACAAAGGATCTACCATTTCATCCCAAAAACAGATATCGGCAGCGACAATTAAATCATATGCTGATAATTTTGATTGGGTAAGGTTTTCAAAGTTCCCAGCCTGAAAGCTAATATCGCACTGGTTGATCGTTGTATGAAGTTTCAAAAAGGGCTCAACACTAGGGTCAATATCGATAGCGGTGACATCGGCGTTATACTGTTTGGCAAGAAAGATTCCTGTCAAACCCCAGCCACATCCTACATCGAGTATTTTGCTTGAGGCTGTCGGTGGGTATGTTGTCAGGTAGTCCATTAGTACAAAGCTTGAACGCCAGACCTTGTTGCCGTGGGCACTATGGCCCTGTTGCTGTCGTTTAAGTTTACGTATTTTAGGGTGACGTGAACGAAGTGCCTTTATACCTAGGTAGTCAATGGAGTGTGAGGTGTTTGTCGGTTTTTTTTGATCTGGATTCTGCATTGTTAACGCACCATAAGAAAGCGGGAGTTTACCAGTATATTCATACCACGGATAATTAAACGCCTAATATAGATACGTCGACCGAAATTGGTCTATGATACCTTCACAGGCTAAAAACCCATCGGTTTAAAAGAGCGCCCATTATAATGGAAGAGAGTAATTTTCATCCCTTAGCAGCGAAATTTTATCAAGACTCTAACGCCCAGTTTTTGTTTTTACAATTAATAGGATGGTTTGGTCTGTCGTTGGTGAGTTTCTTTAGTTTGACTCTCTGGTATGACCAGCAGGCCCAGCTCACCTATGTTGGCCATACTTTAGTGCAATCAGCGCTGGGTATGGCGGTATCTTGGCCGTTAAGGCCTTTAGCGCATTATTTGTGGGATATGAAACTCTGGCTAAGGGTTGTTTTGACTTCAGTTGGTGTACTTGTTTGTTCTGGAATATGGGCGGTATTACGACTTTCAACATTTATGTATATGACGGGAGAGGAGGGATTATGGCCAGATTTTGGTGGCTGGATGTTTGGCTCGATCTTTATTTTTGTCTCGTGGACGGCTTTATACCACGGTATTAAATATTATCAATTGCTGCAGTTTGAGCATGCAAGCCTGCTTCGTTTTGCAGCGGATAATAAGGAGGAGCAATTGAAACGTTCTAGAGCAGAGATTGTTGCTCGTGAGGCGCAGCTCAAAATGCTTCGATATCAGCTTAACCCACATTTTTTATTCAATACTTTAAATGCTATTTCTTCACTAGTGAGAGATAAAGATTCGGTCAAAGCAAATGCTATGATCGTGCAGTTAAGTAGTTTTTTAAGGTACTCTTTGGATAATGACCCCGTTCGACGGGTTACCCTAAAGGCTGAGATGGAGGCGCTTAAACTTTATCTGGATATTGAGAGAACACGTTTTGGCGACCGACTCAACGTTTGTTTTGATGTTGATCCGAAAGCCGAGGCGATCAGAATCCCAAGTCTTATTTTGCAACCACTGGCTGAAAATGCAATTAAGTATGCGATTGCTCCAATGGAAGCGGGCGGAACTATAACGATCAAAGCGCGTTGCACAGGAAATTATGTGATTATCGAGTTGGATGATACGGGACCTGGAATGCCAACCTTTAAGTATGATAGTGATAGTCCTGGTATAGGATTGCGTAATACTATTGATCGATTACATGGGTTTTATGGTGACAGTTATAGCTTTAATATTAAAGATAAGTCTTCTGATGGAATCAGTGTGTATATGAAGTTACCTCTGGAGAAAAAAGAGACAATCTCTGAAAACATTATTCCTAATGGTTAAACAAGATAAAAAGGTGTACCTGAAATGCCTAAGTTAAAGACCATTATTGTTGATGACGAGCCCTTGGCGCTTAACTTTTTACGTTCTATGTTGGCGGAGTTTTCCGATGTCGATGTGGTTGCAGAATGTCGTAATGGTCGCGAGGCTGTTTTAGCGGCCTCTCAAATGAGTCCGGAACTGATGTTTTTAGATATTCAGATGCCTGGGATGAATGGATTTGAAGTGATTAAAGCGTTGCAGTCAGACGTTATGCCGATGGTTATTTTTGTTACCGCCTTTGATCAGTATGCTCTAGATGCATTTGATCTGCATGCAGTGGATTATATTCTAAAGCCCCTTGATCCTGAGAGGGTCGCCCGCGCTGTAAATCGGGCTATTGATCGACTGCATGACAATCGGGCGGAGAGCTATAAAGCGCCACTGATTGGTGCTATTGGCGCGATAGCCGAGAGGGTTTCGGCGGCCACGCCAGTAGAGGCAGATGTTCATGAGCCTGAACCTGCATCAGGTAGCATTAAAGGGAAGCTTCTTGTGCGTGATTCAGGCGTTGTAAAAGTTATACCGTTTGACGATATTGACTGGGTGGATGCTGCTGGTGATTATATGTGTGTTCATGCCTCAGGTGAGACCCATGTCATAAGAATTACGCTGGGCGAGCTAATGGAAAAGTTGGACGACAAACTATTTGTTCGAATACATAGATCCACGATCGTTAATGTTCAGCGGGTAGTCAGTATTACGCCACTCCCCAAGGGTGGTAGCTTGCTGGAATTGTCAGAGGGTGAAACGCTTAAAGTGAGCCGTAACTATAGAGAATCGATCCGGAATCTATTTAGGTGAATGTTTTAAAAGTCGAGCTGTAGTGCTAGATAAATCTATCCCTCAAGCATCAATAATCCCCCTTTATCGCACTATAGAAGCATGCTGTCGCATGGGGTCTTCCTCTGGGCTTTGCGTCATGAAATTATTCCGTCAGGACGATCTATTTAATAAATTTAAATTTTTATGCGCTCGAATATAATATAGTCTTTATGAACTTAAGTTGCTCAGCTCAGATACTAATCTGGTTATAGTTTTCGGTTCAATAGTCAGGGTTGTACCCTTTTGATTGTACTTTCCGTGCTTCTAGGGTTCGAGTAATTGATTCGGACGCGTAGGGTTTTTTTTAGTGATAGTTTGCACCCTTGGTGATTAAAAAAAGGATTGAAGTTAGAGTTACAGTTACAGTAAAAAGGAACGACGTTAATGCCTGACCAGAGCCGCTTTTTGAATATCCCTCTCCTTCAAATATTAACCAGAAGATGTTTAGCTATTGTGCTAGTGTTTTTAGCGTGCTGTATGTCACAAATGGCATGGGCAACATCAGTAGTTAATGAGGGTGTTGAGTTTAGGGTTGCGAGCATTTTGAAGGATATGACGTTAGAGCAAAAAGTCGGTCAGATGGTGCAGGGTGAAATTAAGGAAGTTACGCCTGACGATGTCGCTAGATATTATTTGGGCTCTATTCTCAATGGTGGCGGTTCTTTCCCTAATAGGCAGAAAAACTCTACGGTTAGGGACTGGTTGGACCTTTCTGATCGATATTACTTGGCGTCGTTGGATAGATCACAGGGTGGAGCAGGTATTCCGGTAGTGTGGGGAACTGATGCTGTTCATGGGCACAACAACGTTATCGGCGCGACACTGTTCCCCCATAATATTGGTCTGGGAGCGGCTAATGATCCTAATTTGATGAGACAGATTGGTGAGATTACAGCCCGGGAGGTAGCCGTTACGGGAATTGATTGGGTCTTTGCCCCGACTGTCGCAGTGGTTAAAGACAGCCGTTGGGGGCGAGCCTATGAGGGCTACAGTAGTGAGGCACCAATCATCAAAGCCTATGCGGGAGAAATTGTCACTGGACTTCAGGGAGAACCAGGGGACTTACGAACAAATGAGCAGCGAGTGATTGCGACGGCCAAGCATTTTATTGGAGATGGCGGAACCTTTAGAGGTATTGATCAGGGAGATACCAGACTTGATTTGGAACAATTGCTGAATGATCATGGGCAGGGTTATCTTACCGCCTTGGATGCTGGCGTACAGACTGTCATGGCATCATTTAATAGTTGGAATGGAATAAAAATTCATGGGCACAAATTTCTCTTAACCGACATCTTAAAAGATAAATTGGGGTTTGATGGATTTGTTATTAGTGATTGGAATGGCATTGGTCAGGTAGATGGTTGTGTCAATGAGAGTTGTGCTCTGGCTATTAATGCCGGGGTTGATATGGTCATGGTACCCAAAAAATGGAAGGCCTTTCTGCAAAATACCTTAGCGCAGGTGAAAGCAGGCGAGATTTCTATAGACCGCATTGATGATGCGGTTACTCGAATATTAAGAGTAAAGGTACGTGCAGGTCTTTTTGAAAAAGGCCTACCATCATCCAGAGAAATTGCTGGACAAGAGTCCCTAATTGGAGCACCAGAACATCGCGCAGTTGCCCGTGAGGCCGTGCGAAAGTCATTGGTATTGCTTAAAAATAAGAACCAAGTCTTACCACTGAAAGCGAAACAGCACGTGGTTATTGCCGGTGATGGTGCGGATGATATTGGAAAGCAAAATGGAGGCTGGACGATAACCTGGCAAGGTACCGAGAACAAAAATAGTGATTTTCCGGGTGCAACCAGCATATACGCCGGTTTACGTGATGGAGTGGGTGATATTGGCGGTTCCACTGAGCTAAGTATCGATGGAAGTTGGGTTAAGAAACCCGATGTTGCGGTGGTGGTCTTTGGTGAAGAACCCTATGCGGAAGGTCAGGGTGACGTGCATTCCTTGATTTACCGTGACGGACTAGCAGCTGACCTTAAACTATTGCGAAAATTCCAGGCTAAAAACATTCCTGTCGTGGCGGTATTTTTAACGGGTCGGCCGCTGTGGATGAATGCTGAAATTAATAGCGCTGACGCCTTTGTTATTGCGTGGTTACCTGGAACAGAGGGCGGAGGGGTAGCAGACGTATTAGTGGGAGATCGCCAGAATAAGCCTCGTTATGATTTTACCGGACGCCTGTCTTTTAATTGGCCTAATCGAGAGATTAATCCAGCTGACGTGTCACTTGCGGTCGTTGATAATTTAGTATCCTTAGGGCAAGGAATGAGCTATGGATCCATAGCGTTGATAAGCGGCAGTCTTAACGAAAAGCCTTTATCTGAGGGTTCGGTGAAAGAAAATATTATTTTTAGCGGTAGTAGCCGTGATCCGTGGAAGGCTTATGTGGGTGACGTTAACGATTGGCGAAAGCAATTGACAGGCATAGAAACGTCAACGGCTAGTGGTGCCTTAACAGTCATGACGGTTGATGGAGCCGTGCAAGAAGACTCTAGAGCGCTTACTTGGACTGGCGGGGAAGAAAGTCAGTTTTACTGGCAGAGCGAAGTGCCCGCAGATCTGACGTTACTGGCCGACAGTGAGGGTGCCCTTATGATGGAGTTTAAAATTGATAAACATCCGCTTGGGCAGGTGGAGCAAAGAATGGATTGCGGATATCCCTGTTCTGGATCATTAGATATGACTGCATTTTTTCGGTCTTTGCCCGAAGGTCAGTGGACTCGAAGGGGTATCAGTCTTAACTGCTTTCGTAAACTTGGGGTAAACCTTGCAAAGGTAACAACACCGCTTGTCCTGGTTAGTACCGAGCCTTTTGCGGTAACCTTTAGAGACGCAAGGGTCATAGCAAATGCGTCTGACACTTCGTTGATCAGCTGTAGTTAGAGAATCTACTCTTGGCGCGCTCTATTTGTTTGTATAAGTTTAAACGGTGAGATGGAACCCTCCATCGAGTAGTATGGTCTCGCCAGTAACGACGGTCGATAGCGACATCAGGTTGTATATAGATTCGGCAACCTGATCGGCAGTCACGGCAAGACCTAAGGGCGTTGTTTTTTCGATATTAGCCAAAGCCGCATCATAATTATCGCTACCTAACCCTTTGCGCAGCCATTCGCCTTGAATAAAGCCTGGACACACCGCATTGACCCTAATAGGGCCTAAGTTTCTAGCCATGGATTTTGTCATCGTATTAAGGGCTCCTTTTGATGACGCATAGGCCAAACAGCTACCAATACCTTTAATCCCTGCAATAGATGATACATTGATCACATTGGGGTTGTCGCTATGTATCAAATGTTGACGGCAAGCTTTTACCATTTGAAAGGGCCCAACAACATTAACGTTATAAATGTGTAAAAAATCATCGCCATCCAGCGCGTCTAAATCACCGTGGTTAAAAGCAAACTTGGTGGTGCCGGCATTATTGACCAAGCAATCTAGGCGGCCCCATTTTTGTAGGGTTTGTTCAACGGTATTGAGGCATGCCTGGTTGTCAGAAACATCGGCCTGCAAAGCTTGCGCTTCAACGCCAAGATCTTGGCACACGGCAACGACCTTTTCAGCCTGGCTCATTGAGCTAGTGCAGGTAACGGTAATATTCCAGCCCTTTGATGCTAACAAAAGCGCTGTTGCCTGGCCAACACCTCGGCTGCCGCCGGTGATTATTGCTACAGGATTGGTTGATTTGGCCATTCAAGACTCCTGGTTCGGTCAAAGCTCGGTTGGTCATTTTATTAAGGGGATCAGTATGATTTATTCGGTAGGAAAATACAGTCCTTACTGATAATATTTGATATAGCTCTGTATAAAAAGCGGGCCAAAAGCGATAAAAGACCTCGGAGTCACTCCTATGAACGCTACGTTTACCAAAATGTCGAAGAGCACAGCTGAAGACTGGGCCATCATCGTGCCAGAGCAAATGAAGTTTTTCAAAAAGCTCCCAGATCGCATTCTTAGCCATATGGAGCTGTTAACCGGGGACTACGGCGGATTTGCCGTAGATCGTCTTCAGCACTCACTGCAGACGGCGCACAGGGCGGCAGAGGCGGGAGAGGGCGATGAGTATATTGTCTGCGCTCTTCTGCACGATATTGGCGATACTCTAGGCAGTGCAAACCACGCTGATGTGGCCGCGGCTATTTTGCAACCCTATGTGTCAGAGGAAAATCATTGGATGGTCAAGCATCATGCTATTTTCCAAGGCTACAATTTCTTTCATTTTCTGGGAGCTGATCGCGATATGCGTGATCAATTCCGGGAAACTGATCACTTTAAACGGACTGCTCGGTTTATCGCTAAATACGACGATCCCTCTTTTGATCCGGACATGCCAGAATTGTCTCTCTCCACATTTGAGCCGATACTTAGACGGGTTTTTAGTCAGCCTAAAAATAGTATTTATAAAATTTTAACCGACGATTAAAGGAAACTTTGAGGATGTCTAGTAAAACGATAACAGGAATCTATACCGCGCCGGCAATGGGGGGTTCTATGATGGGCCATGCAAAAGTTGCCTTGAAGCCGGGCAAAGGTATTGTTGGCGATCGCTATTATTCTGAGACAGGAAAAAGTAGGTCAACCTATAAAGGCCAGCCTGATTTTGAGCTTACTTTGATTGAATCTGAGGTGATTGAAAGTTTCAATAAGGAAAGTGGTAATAGTTTTCATGAGAGTGACTTTCGTCGCAATCTAATTACTAAAGGTGTGCGTTTAAATGACCTAGAGGGTCAGTATTTCACAATCAATGGGATAAGCCTCTACGGTGTTAGACTATGCGAACCATGCGCTAGTCTGCAGCGCCGGCTAGGGGTCAGTATTCTGCCAGAGTTGGTTGGCAAGGGAGGTCTCCGCGCGCAGGTAAGAGGAAGCGGCATTTTGTCTGTAGGGGATGGTTTTAGCCTTGACCTATAGGCAGGCTTTAGCTTAACCCAAAGAAATCTAAGGCGGTGGCAGTGGTCATTTGACTAATAACATCTTCAGGTTCTTCTCTGTTGTCACAAATACATTTGACAATGTGCTTTAAAAAAGCGGGTTCGTTCCGTCGATTTTTTGGTAATGGGTTCATATTTCTCGGCAGTAAATAGGGGGCATCGGTTTCTATCATCAATCGGTCTAATGGAATATTTTTTACTAATTTTTGAAGCTCTTGACCGCGGCGCTCGTCGCAGACCCAGCCAGTAATGCCAATATACAAATCTAAATCTAAATAATTAAAAAGAGTCTTTTTGTCACCTGTAAAACAGTGAATGACAGCCTTGGGTATAGACTCACGATGGTAGGTTAAGATCTCAAGTTGGCGCTTGGCGGCATCACGCTCGTGCAAAAATAATGGCATTTTTAACTCTGTGGCGAGCTCAAGTTGCGCATCAAAGGCCATTTCTTGGTCTTTTTGCAGCGATAAATTACGATTGAAATCCAGCCCAGCCTCTCCAATAGCGACTACTGAGGAGTGGCTTGCTAGTTCTTTAAGACAGCTGCGAGAATCTGTATCCCAGGCTTTAGCCTCGTGGGGATGAATACCAGCTGTGGCATAGAGCATGTTAGGGAATTGAGATTGGTATTTATCACAAAGAGCAACCACAGCTTGGCTCTCGCTGACAGAAGTACCGGTTAGAATAATCCTTTCAACGCCAGCTAATAAAGCTCGCTCCAAAACATCGGGAATGCGATTCTTAAATTGTTGGTTAGAAAGGTTAACACCAATATCAATTAACATCGGATACAGCTCGTATTTAGGAGGACTGTATTGTAAATACTTAAATAGCAATGTCACTGATGACGACAGCTTATTTAGAAAATAACCTCTTCGTGTAACATGTTTTAATTCTCAAACGCCCGTCTAATTTTTGATTCGTACCGCTAGTACATCACATTGGGCGCCATGAAGAACTGAATTGCTGGTAGATCCAAAAATTAACGATAAGCCATGTCTGCCATGGCTGCCCACAACAATTAATTCAATATCTTCAGCATTAGCCATGCTGTGCATCTCTTGGGCAGGATGACCCAAAATGACATGCTGATCTGCGGGGTCAACATCTAGTTCGGCACCTAGTGTTGAGAGGCGTAAATTGGCCTGATCTGTCAGTTGAGTCTGCACGTCCGATAGATCTACGGGTATGTCTCCCCCGTAAGTGAACGCTAAGGGTTCAAGAATATGGCAAATCGATATTTTTGTCTCGGTGTTGGAAAAGAGAAATTTGACTCGGTCTATCACTTGCTGAGATTCTGGCGATAGGTCTAATCCGACCAATATATGCTTGTAGGACGACATAGTGGTGTACCCTTTAGGTTGTTTGCTTGTAGTATTAAATACTATGGCTTTTAAAAGCAATAATTTTTCTCAGTCTTATTATAAGAGTAGTAGTTAATGACGTGGTTGTTAATCATATTTATTATTGCCGTCGTCGTCTCACCCTTGATGTGGTTTAAACAATCGCCCTACCAAAAGAGATTGGCAGAGTTGCGCAGTGGTGCGGCGGCAGTAAATATTCGGGTTAGCCTGCATCGAAGGCCTGATGCCAGGGAGTCGGAAACTGCTTTAGAGGCTGTTTGTTATAAAATGCGGTGGGAAGGTTCAGGTGGCCAGCGAAATTGGGTGATCCATCGATTTAGTGGGCGAGGGTGGGAATCACCTTGGACTGGTTGGCAGTGGATACAAAGTGAGGCCGATTTAAGTTGGCATGAAATATTATTAGAAATATTGCCTGAACTGCCGTTAAACGTGACAGCAATTATTGCAACAGAGGCAGATGTGGGGGCTATTTGGAGCGAGCGTGGGGATCATCAGGACTTGCTAAAAATTGCCGAGAGTTTAGGTAAATTAAAACGCCACATTGAAAATATTTCGCATTGAAGCTTGACCAAAGGGCAATAGAACAAGTATATATGCGAACCTTGGACGCGTGTTAAACGTGTTGCGTAATCAAACCGAGCTCATTTACTAGTATAAAGTGATGCCGTAATAAGGAAACTTTCGCCAAATGGGCAAATCTTTAGTCATTGTAGAGTCACCAGCCAAAGCCAAAACAATTAATCGCTATTTGGGCGATGATTTTATTGTTAAATCGAGTGTCGGCCATATTAGAGACTTGCCTACGGGCGCAAATAGAGTGCCTAGTGATCCCAAAGATCGTGCAAAGCAGGCGGCTTTGACCCGTAAAATGTCTCCTGAAGATAAAATTGTACATCGCGAGAAAAAAGCAAAATCTCAACTCATAAAAAGTATGGGTATTGATCCAGACAATAACTGGAAGGCAGATTATGCGACGCTCCCGGGTAAAGAAAAAGTTGTAGCTGAGCTTAAAAAGCTGGCTAAAAACGCCGACACTGTCTATCTGGCGACGGATATGGATAGAGAGGGCGAGGCTATAGCATGGCATCTAACCGAGGTGATTGGAGGCGACGAAAGTCGCTATAAGCGAGTTGTATTTAACGAAATAACCAAGAAAGCTATACGAAAAGCGTTCGAGGCTCCGGGTGAGCTTAATAAAGACCGCGTTGATGCCCAACAAGCAAGGCGTTTTTTAGATCGTGTTGTCGGCTTTATGGTTTCTCCATTACTGTGGGAAAAAGTAGGGCGCGGTTTGTCCGCGGGCCGAGTGCAGTCTGTCGCGCTAAAATTAGTCGTTGAGCGTGAGCGTGAGATTCGTGCTTTTGTTCCTGAAGAATACTGGACCGTTCAAGCTGACTTGGAGGGCAGTGCCAGTTCAGACGTTGACCCGGACGATGTTAAAATTCGTTTCGATGTTAAGCGGCATCAAAGTAAGGCTTTTCGGCCAACCGGTAAGGTCGAGGCCGACATCTCTCTGAGTGCGTTAAGAGAAGCCGATTATGCCGTAAGTAAAAGAGAAGATAAGCCAACAAAATCTAAACCTTCAGCTCCATTTATTACGTCGACATTACAGCAAGCGGCCAGTACTAGGTTAGGTTTTGGCGTTAAGAAAACCATGATGATGGCCCAGCGTTTGTACGAAGGCGGCTACATTACTTATATGCGTACAGATTCGGCCAATTTGAGTGAAGATGCGGTTATTGCTTGTCGTGACTATATTGAATTACGTCATGGCGCTAAGTACCTGCCTGACGTGGCGATCACCTATAGCAGTAAATCTGGCGCTCAAGATGCACACGAAGCGATTCGCCCTTCGAACGTAGATATAGCGCCGGGTAGCCTTAGCGAGATGGACGTTGATGCGCAAAGACTTTATCAGTTGATATGGCAGCAATTCGTTGCATGCCAGATGACTAATGCAGAGTTCACCTCAACGACGATTACTGTCGGTGCGGGAGACTATGAGCTTACGGTTAAGGGTAGGGTTACAAGGTTTGATGGCCACTTGGCGGTGATGCCCGCCAATCGAAAAGGTGATGATGATATTGAGCTGCCTGATCTACAGAAAGGCGATCCTATGAAGATGTTAGCGCTGATTCCGCAGCAACATTTTACCAAGCCAACGGCTCGTTTTTCTGAGGCAGCATTGGTGCGAGAATTAGAAAAGCGCGGTGTAGGAAGACCTTCGACCTATGCATCGATTATATCGACTATCCAAGATCGTGGTTACGTCAGGATCGAAAACAAACGAATTTTTGCAGAAAAAATTGGCGACATTGTGGCTACTCGCCTATCAGAGAGTTTTACCGATTTGATGGACTATGGCTTTACAGCGTCCATGGAGGAACAGCTCGACCAGGTTGCTGAAGGAAAATTGAAGTGGAAGAGCCTGCTTAATCGCTTTTATAAGGACTTTAGTGCAAAGGTGTTGTCTGCTAAGGACTCTGAAGGGGGAATGCGCCCTAACAAACCATCTGAAACAGAGATTGAGTGTAAACAGTGCGATCGTCCGATGATGATTCGGACTGCTGGAACGGGTGTATTTATGAGTTGTTCTGGATATGCTTTGCCGCCGAAGGAACGCTGTAAGCACACGGTTAATCTGACTGCGGGTGATGAAGCAGTCAATATCGAAGAGGATGATGAGGCTGAATCAAAGTCTTTACTCCACAGACATCGATGTAAACTCTGTAATACTTCAATGGACAGTTATCTAATAGATGAAACGCGTAAGCTCCATGTTTGTGGCAACAATCCAGATTGTGTTGGCCATGAAATTGAGATTGGTCAATACGTAATAAAAGGGTATGAAGGACCAGTTCTTGATTGTGATAAATGTAGTAGTGAAATGCAGCTTAAAACGGGTCGATTTGGCAAATACTTTGGCTGTACCGGCGAAAACTCTGAGGGTGAACCTTGTAAAAATACACGCAAGCTACTGCGCAGTGGGCAAGCAGCGCCGCCAAAGGCAGACCCTATTGCCATGCCTGAACTTCGTTGTATTAAGGTAGACGATCATTACGTTCTGCGTGATGGTGCGTCAGGTATATTCTTAGCCGCTAGTCAATTCCCACGACATAGAGAAACTCGCGCACCAACGGTTAATGAATTGTTGCCATATAAAGAACGCATCGATGGAAAATACCAATTCCTTTTGATTGCGCCAAGCGCAGATCCTGAGGGTAACGAGTCTGTGGTTCGCTATAGTCGCAAGACTAAAGAACAGTATGTTCGCAGTGAAAACGATGGTAAACCAACGGGTTGGAGTGCGTTTTACGTAAATGGGAAATGGGTGCCTAGTCAGAAGGGTGCCAGCTAATAATCGGCAAGGTTTAATAGTGCTCTAGCTTGCTGTTATAATACGCTAGATAATAGGGGTTTATAATATGGCTTTTACAGAATACGAACTTGTAATGCTTGATGATGGTGAGGTTGCATTGCAACGCGCCGGATCCGACGAGCCTCTCGTTCGAATAAGTTTTTCAGACTCAGTTTTAGAGTACCTTGATGGAAAACATATTGATGTTGCCAAAAGCATGATGGACGCTGGCATCCAAACAGTCTTTGAAATTAACGACGACCGAACCCCCGCCTCTGTTGAAACGGGTGAAAAGCGTCAAATTCTGCATTAATATTTAATTTAAAGCGATACTCTCACGACGCCAACCGCTAGTCCCTCAATGGCAAATTCCTGAGCTCTCAAGTCAACTAATATGGGCGAATACTCGCGGTTCTCTGGCAACAGATGGATCTCATGCTTACTTTTTGTTCTCTTTAGTCTTTTCACGGTTACTTCGCCATCGACTCTGGCGACAACAATTTGCTGGTTGTCAGCCGTTGGCTGCTGATGAACGGCAAGTAAGTCTCCGTCCATTATGCCCACGTCAACCATACTTTGGCCCTGCACACGCAAAAAGTAGTCAGCACTAGGATGAAAGGTACTGGAGGGAACTTCTTGGTAATCTTCAATATGCTGCTCAGCCATTATTGGCTCACCAGCAGCGACCCTGCCGATAATAGGGATGCCAGAGTATTGCTCGACAATTCGGATGCCACGTGAAGCACCAGGAATCATTTCTATTACGCCTTTGCGAGCCAGCGCCCTAAGGTGATCTTCCGCAGCATTGGGCGAGCGAAAACCTAGTTTCTGAGCGATTTCAGCCCTTGTTGGGGGGTAGCCAGTCTCATCAAGGCTGTCACGAATCAAGTCTAGTATCTCTTGCTGTCTTGCTGTTAGTCGCTCCACAATATATCCTCAAGCCTTGTTTAACTGTGATTATATACAGTATTACGCAATTAGCAAGTCGTTGCTAGATCAGCAGAAAGGTACTACTGGTTTTTCGGTTTAGGGTCTTGATGAAACTGGACTACAGATCATCCCAACCAAATGCAGTATCGGGCTTTACTTTAGAGGGGGTGCTATTTACCCCGGCAAGTACCGTAATGTGGTCACAGAAGATGCGGTCCTGGTCTGTTAATGAAGATAACTCCCAGCGTTCTTCCTGGCTGTCACTAAAGGTGGTGGGCAGTGCATTCCATGAGGCCAGATCTAGTTCATCGATCTCAGCGTTCTCGTATTGAATGCTAATGACGGAGGAATATTCATCGACCGCGATAATTTCAATGAATTGATTAGTTGCTATATCCCTATACCACTGTCCAACAGATGGTATTTGGCTAGCCATAATAGTGTTCCTTTTTATAGTTGGTGTTCTAAAATATCACTTGCCGGCGCTTGTTGCACGGTTCAGATTTTTGAGGTGATGTGTCACTTGCAGGTAAAAGTGAAAGTGTTTTGTAGGTATTTTATTTAACTCACGAAAAAATATGTAATTATTTTTTTGGGTAGAATTTCAGTAACAGGGTAAAATAGCTGCGCGGAATATGTAAATAATAAATTGGTTTAAATAGCTTTGCATTAGACATTGTGTAAAGCATTTATTTGGGGATTTGATATGGAATATCGAAAGCTGGGAAAATCGGGCTTGAAGGTTAGCGCGCTGTCTTTGGGTTCGTGGGTAACGTTTGGTAAACAGGTCGACATAAGCGCTGCGAAAAAGCTATTACAAAGCGCTTATGACAATGGCGTTAATTTTTTTGATAATGCGGAGGGCTACGAAGCGGGTGAATCAGAAAAAATTATGGGTGCAGCGATATTGAGTTTAGGCCTGCCACGGGACACCTATGCTTTGTCTTCAAAGGTCTACTGGGGTGGAGGTAAACCAACCCAGATGGGTCTTAGCGCCAAACATGTGCGCGATGCCTGCGATGCTGCGCTTATCCGTTTAAACGTTGATTACCTGGATTTATTTTATTGCCACCGGCCAGATGCAGATACTCCAATAGAAGAAACCGCTCGAGCCATGCACAATTTGGTGCAACAGGGCAAAGTGGTATATTGGGGCACGTCAGAGTGGTCGGCTCAACAGATCACCGAAGCCCATGAGATTTGCCGAAAAGAATATTTAACACCACCCACCATGGAACAACCTCAGTACAACTTACTGTATCGGGACAAGGTAGAAGGGGAGTACTGTCCTCTGTATGAAAACTATGGCATGGGAACCACTATTTGGTCGCCCTTGGCCTCTGGGTTACTAACCGGCAAATATCTCGAGGGTATTCCCACTGACAGTCGACTGGCCCTTTCGGGTTATGAGTGGCTACGAAAATTATGGACTACGGACGACGGTAAGCAAAAAATTGAGAAAATCAGAAAACTTGCCGTGTTGTCGGCAGATTTGGGTGTGAGTTTGACCCATTTATCGATAGCCTGGTGTCTTAAAAATCCACAGGTGAGCACTGTTATTTTGGGGGCATCTAAATTGTCACAGCTTGAAGATAATCTAAAATCAATAGAAGTATTGCCATTGTTAACCGACTCGGTTATGGCGAGTATCGATGCTATTGTTGATAACCGGCCAGCAGGAATTGATTGATTTTAACTAGCCAAAATAGATCTTACCTATCAAGAGTAAATGGGTTTAAATAGTTTGGTATTAGATATTGTGTAAAGCGTTTATTTGGGAGTGCGCTATTGAATAGCTCAGAGGTTGATTTATACGGACGATTGATGCTCGATTTGAAAGGAGTCTCACTTGACCGTGATGAGCGGCTTCAGCTGCAAAATCCCCAAGTAGGTGGCGTCATTCTGTTCAGTCGTAATATTCAGAGTAGAGATCAAATTTGTGATTTGGTTGCTGAGATTAGAGCCTGTTCTAAGTCTTTGCTCGTCGCGGTTGATCAAGAGGGTGGAAGGGTTCAGCGACTCCGCGAGGGGTTTACCGCTATTCCTTCTATGCAGGCAATAGGGAACTTGATCGTGCGCTCGCCAGAGGAAGGGTTGGATTTAAGTAAAGACTTGGGGTGGCTGATGGCATCTGAAGTGATTGCTTGTGGCCTTGATCTAAGTTTTGCCCCAGTCTTGGATGTTGACCGTGACACTAGCTGCATCATTGGCGATCGATCGTTCTCCGACCAGCCAGAAATAGTAATCAGTGCAGCTGAGGCTTTTATTAAAGGCATGCATGATGCAGGGATGGCAGCCACTGGAAAACATTTCCCTGGTCACGGAGGCATCGTTGCAGACAGTCACCTAGAGGCGCCGGTTGATGATCGTAGCTGGAATACTTTGTATGCCCGGGATATACAGCCCTTTGCAAAGCTGTCAAAGATGCTGGATGCAGTTATGCCTGCACATATCACTTTCCCATCGGTTGACCCAGACTCAGTTGGCTTCTCATCGTTTTGGTTGAATGATGTGCTTCGGGGAAAGTTAGGCTTTGAGGGTATTATTTTTAGTGATGACTTAACAATGAAAGGAGCTGATATTGCCGGTGGTTATGTGGACAAAGCGAAACTGGCCCTAAAGGCAGGTTGCGATATGATTTTAGTCTGCAATTGTCCCCAGGGGGCAGTTGAGGTATTGTCGTACATGGAGTCTGCCAATATATCGCAAAGCTCCAAATTAGCATCGATGGTGGCTAAACGGTCGATTAGTTGGTCAGATCTTGAAGGTTCGTCTCGACGGCTGGCGATATCCCAAAAAGTCGCAGCATTGAATTAAATCAGTGACTTTAACAGGGCGTGAGATATTATTAACAATAAAGCAAAGCAGGAATTATTAAATGAATAATTTTCGGACATGGTTGGTTGACTTCAGTGACTCTGGCTTCCTTTGGGTTGCCGAGCTATTTCTCATCGTTGTAGTTGTTTTGAGCCTCGGTTACATTTTGAACAAAATCATCGATAGGCTTGAAGCGCGAACCTCTAAGACAGCCACGGTGTGGGATGATGCCGTAATAGAGGCCTGCCGAAGACCCGCTATATGGTTTATTTGGATACTTGGAATTAACTTTGCAGCTGGCGTGGCCGCGCAAAAAATGAATTCCCCCTTATTGGAGTTGATTGATCCTATTAACCGCCTAGCTGTAATTTTTCTAACGACTCTATTTTTGACTAATTTCATTAAGAGGGCTGAGCAGAACCTTATTAATCCGGACTATATTAGCAAGCCCGTTGACACCACCACCGTGAGAGCGGTGGCTAAATTATTACGGGTATCAGTGGTGATTACTGCATTACTTATTGCCATGCAGTTATTTGGTTACAGTATTTCAGGATTACTTGCATTTGGTGGTATAGGTGGTATCGCGATTGGCTTTGCGGCTAAAGATCTACTCGCAAATTTCTTTGGCGGATTAATGATATACCTAGATCGCCCATTTTCGGTGGGAGACTGGATTCGATCGCCTGATAAAGAAATCGAGGGAACCGTCGAGGATATTGGTTGGCGACTAACCCGAATACGTACCTTTGATAAGCGGCCGCTGTATATTCCCAACGGAGTGTTTGCAGCTATTTCTGTGGAGAACGCTTCCCGAATGAGCAATAGACGTATTTACGAGACGGTTGGTATTCGTTATTCAGATGTTTCCTGTATGGCAACTATAGTGGATCAGGTAACGGAAATGCTTAAAACACATGATGATATAGATGCAACTCAGACACTAATTGTCAATTTCAATGCGTTTTCTGCTAGCTCTATCGATTTCTTTATTTATACCTTTACCAAGACCACTGACTGGGTGGCGTACCATCAGATTAAACAGGACGTGCTGCTGAAGGTGAGCTCTATTATTGAGAGTGCAGGTGCTGAGATGGCCTTCCCTACGTCAACTGTTCATATTGAAAATTCAGCAGCATTGGAAATCAGTGCTGGTGCATCCTCAAAAGTATGATTGAGAAGGGCCTTAACCATCTGATGATTAGGCTAAAGTTAGCTTGCTTGGTCTTGGTTTCGTCAGGACTGGCTGGCTGTCTGGGAGCTCCGGAGGGTGTGTATCCTATTCAAAATTTCCAACTGGAGCGCTATCTTGGCCAGTGGTACGAAATTGCTCGATTAGATCATTCTTTTGAACGCGGTATGAGCTCTGTTAGCGCTACCTATTCGATGCGAGAGGATGGGGGTGTGGTGGTTCTTAATTCAGGATTTATGGACGAGTCTAAGCAGTGGCGTCAGGCAGAAGGTAAAGCTTACTTTGTACAAACGCCTGATATTGGCCATTTAAAAGTATCTTTTTTTGGTCCTTTTTATGGGTCATATATCATATTTGAACTAGACAGCGTGGACTATCAATACGCCTTTGTGGCCGGCATGGACACCGATTATCTGTGGTTCTTGTCGAGATCGCCTGAGGTCAGTGATGATCTTGTTAATCACTTTATTGAGTTGTCTGCGACATTGGGTTTTGATACCGAGAGCCTGATCTTTGTCGATCACAGGTAATAGTTTTAATCTCAGCAGTGAGGGGTTCATCTGTTAAGTGTGCGCTTAGTTTAGTCCTGATTTTCGGGCTCTATTACGCCTTCATCGTCAATGATTACTTGTGGATTTAGCGGTTCGGGCTTATAGGTTTTAATGGTCAGCATAACGCCCAGTTCAGGATGATCTAGATAGTAGACACTGTTCTCTTCCATGCGCTTAGATTGCTTGATAGGCCATATCTCTGCAATCGAGTACTGTTTGATGGCGCCATGATCGTGCTCATCTTCTAATAGGCCTAGATCAATGGCTTCTTCGCCATAAGCAGCACTATTGCTGTTAACTAGCTCTGATTCGGCATTTAGGTCACTTGGATACTCTGGTAAAATGGGGATCTCCCATTGTTGTTTGGGTGAGTCCTCTATGATCAATTGAAAATTTGGATTATCTGGGAGCTTTACGGTTAAGGTATCGACCAAGGAATTCTCATTGACGAACTTGAGTCGCCATAGATCAGTTTCAACGTGTAAAAATCGAGATTTATAAAACCGAAGGCTACCCTCGATTTCAGATCGGTCATCTAGCCTCTTCCCAGCGCTTATATGGATCCAAGGATCCTCACCAGCAGCGTCTGCTTCAAAACGCCAAGCTTCGTGAAAGACGACATTATAATTCCGGCGATCAAGTGCCCTTGCGCTGTCATTAAGATCTCTTACCTTAGCCTCTAAAATAATAAAAGATTCTTCATATTCGGGGATGTAAGGCTCGACAGGGAGGCTGTCTTCGACAATCTGCATTTCTATTTCTATTTCTGTTTCTGTTTCGCCGGTTAAAGTAGTGGGTTCCTGATTAGACACATTAAGTGTAATGGCAGGGTCCTCCATTTCCACGATGGGTATCCAGACTAGAACTTTTGTCAGCAATGGCTCCGCCTCTGGATCCAAAAGAAGAGCGGCCTGGATTTGGGAGAGGGTAAATTGATGAGATCTTGCTTCTGCATCAATCAAAGCGAGTAAATTTTTAGGGTATTCAAGTTTGTGGTCTAGAGGCGGTATTTCGCCGCTAAGATTATCAGGTTGCGTAAACAAAATTATCTCTACCTGATACCAATTTTCAGGCGGCACCAAGGGAATGGGGAGTTGATTTTCTTGCGCTGAGGCAAAGTTGCTAGCAGCCACTGTTGCTAGCATAAAAAGATAAGTCCTCGCGCCATCTAAAAACCGCTTGTTACTGCTCATTAATATTCCGTCTAATGGTCGGTATCTGTGCTTGTTCGGTTCGTTCTCTTCAGTCAGGTGGCAATAGCCCCTGCAGTATATTATGCACTATGGAGAAGCGCTGCTCGGGATTCTCCATGTCCATAGTGAAACTCAGTTGATCATTGTTTTGCAAGCGGTAAGTGGAAGGTTTTGATTGGACCATTTTGATAATAGTAATCGGTTCCACAATCGTGGTCGATTTAAACTGTAAACGACCACTGGTTAGGCCAGCTTCTATTTTCTTCAGCCCTAGCTGCTCACCTACCAGTCTAAGCTCCGCAAGTTTAAATAAGGTTTTTGATAGCTCTGGAAGCAAGCCAAAGCGATCTATCATTTCTACTTGGAGTTCATGTAAGCCTGATTTTGATTGGCAGTCAGCTAATCTTTTGTAGATGGTTAGGCGCATATTCACATCTGGGAGGTAGTCATCTGGAATCAGGGCCGGTACGTGCATATTGACCTCAAGGCCTTGATTTAGTGCGGCATCGAAATCAGGTTCTGAACCATTTCTAATGGCTGTAACGGCTCTATCTAGCATTTCAAGATAAAGGGTAAAGCCAATAGCTTGAATATGGCCACTTTGTTCTTCGCCCAAAAGTTCTCCAGCCCCTCTGATTTCAAGATCGTTAGTGGCTAGTGTGAAGCCAGATCCCAGTTGATCTGCGGCAGAGATGGCTTCGAGCCTTTTGGTGGCATCTGAGGTGATTTTCTTGTCTTGTGGAAGCATCAAATACGCATAGGCTTGGTGGTGGGATCTGCCGACTCGGCCTCGCAACTGATGTAGCTGAGCAAGACCAAATTTGTCGGCACGGGAAATCAAAATTGTATTTGCGCTAGGTATATCAATACCGGTCTCAATGATGGTGGTGCAAACTAGTACATTGAAGCGCTGGTGATAGAAATCTGACATGACCTGCTCAAGATTACGCTCGCGCATTTGGCCGTGAGCGATATTGATCCTTGCTTCCGGGACCAGAGTAGCTAGCTCATCGGCAACTCTTTGGATGCTTTTGACATCATTGTGCAAGAAGTAGACTTGGCCCCCCCGCAGTATCTCTCGAAGAATGGCCTCTCTGGTAACCCTTGATTCTTGTTTACGGACAAAGGTCTTCACCGATAATCTTTTAGCTGGAGGCGTAGCAATAATCGACAGGTCCCGAATACTGTGCATCGACATATTTAACGTGCGGGGTATTGGCGTAGCTGTCATGGTCAATATATCCACCTCACTGCGCAAAGATTTAATCTTTTCTTTTTGTCTCACGCCAAAGCGATGTTCTTCATCGATGATCATAAGGCCTAATTGTTTAAAATTGATTTCGGCATGAAGCAGCTTATGGGTACTGATTAAGATATCAACTTTGCCAGCCTCAGTATCACCAATCACTGCCGTTTGTTCTTTCCCGGTTCTAAATCGAGATAGCTCTTCAACATTAACTGGCCAGTTTGCAAAACGATCTCGAAAATTCTGCAGATGCTGGTGCGCGAGCAGGGTGGTTGGCACTAGGATAACTACCTGTTTACCGCTACTGACGGCCGTAAAGGCTGCGCGCATGGCAACTTCTGTCTTGCCAAAGCCTACGTCACCGCAGACCAGTCGATCCATAGGTTGGGAACTTAATAAGTCTTTCCTGACCGCATCGATGGCGGCCTGTTGGTCGGCTGTTTCCTCAAAGGCAAAGTCGCCACTAAATTTCTGATAGTCTTGCTCGTTAGCTGAGCATGCAAAACCTTTACGAGCTGCTCTCCTGGAGTAAATATCGAGAAGCTCAACGGCTGTATCCCGCACCTGTTTGGCGGCTTTTTGTTTAGCCTTATCCCACTTGTCGCTACCAAGGTGATTGAGTGGTGCTGTAACCTGATCGCCGCCTCCGAAGCGGCTGATTAGGTGTAGAGACGATACTGGTACGTAGAGTTTTGCATCATTGGCGTAATAGAGCATCAGGAACTCTTGCTTGGTCTTATCTACATCTAAGGTGATCAAGCCTTGATAGCGGCCGACCCCATGTTCTATGTGCACTACTGGGGCATTAATTTTTAATTCGGCAAGACTTTTGAAAATGTAGTCTGGCGACTCAGATACCTTGGAGCGCCGCCGTCGCTGCATGACCTGCTGGCCAAATAGCTCGCCTTCCGTGATAAGGCACAGGCCATTATTTGGGCAAATAATGCCTTGATCTAAGGGGTAGGTTATTATGCCGTACTGTAGATCTGAGTCGACAAATTGTAACCAGCTATCGACCTCTGCCGGATTAACTTGAATAGTCTTTAGTAGGTCAGTTAATACCTCACGACGGCCTGACGATTCAGCGCAAAATAGAACTCGAGAGCCCGCCTTGTCAGCCTCAAAGGTGTTCAAAAAGTCATGTAATTTTTGCAGAGGACTTGTTTGTTTGGCATTTACCGACACGTCAGGGACAGACACGATATCTGAGTCTTGGCGATGAACAGCCGGATCGATGGGTTGACGATCAAGAATCGTTCTTGGTCGTTTTTTTATTTCATGAAAGAGGCGATCAACAGGTAGAAATATTTCCTCTGGTTTTAAAAGAGGGCGCTCAGGATCCACTCCATATTCTTGATAACGATTGTTGATATCGCTCCAAAATTGCTCTGCTGCCTGCTCTATTCCGCTACTCGTAAATAGCTGTAAATTGATGGGTAAATAGTCGAAAAGCGTCGCTGTTTGTTCGAAGAACAAGCTTAGGTAATACTCTATTCCTTGGGGTGCAATACCCTCTTTAATGTCGCGATAGACTGGACATTTGGCGGGGTTATGGTCAAAGCGTTCATGCCAGTTATTTAAAAACAGATTGATGGACTCTTTGTCCATCGGAAACTCTCTTGCGGGAAGTAATTCAATTTGTTCGACATTTTCTAATGTGCGCTGTGATTCTGGATCAAAAAGACGTAGGGACTCTATATCATCATCCAAAAGATCGATTCGAAAAGGCGTTTTAACGCCCATAGGGAAAACGTCGATGATTGATCCGCGAAAGGCAAATTCACCATGCTCGTAAACCGTATCTACACGTTTATAGCCTGCTCGCGAGAGCTGCTCTTGCAATAAACCTCGGTCAAGTTGTTCGCCAATGCTATAGCAAAACGTTCTGGAGGCGACAAAATCAATAGGCGCAATACGATGCATTAATGTCGTCAAAGGTACAATCAGAACACCGTGGTCCGCGTTTGGAAGTTTTGCTAAGGTTTGCAGGCGCGCTGAAATAATATCTTGATGCGGCGAGAAAATATCATAGGGCAGTGTTTCCCAGTCAGGGAATGTAAAGATCGATAGGTTTCGTTGTGCGGCGAAAAACGCTAAGGCACGACTTTGAGTACTTGCCTGTTGTGCAGTGTCGGTAATAATTAGGGTTAAACCCGAATACTTAAGAGCGGCTTCAACCACGGCCAAAGCTCGGCCAGATGATGGTAATCCACCCCAAACACATTTATCGCCAGGTTTAACAGCGGGTTGTTGATTAAAAATATTCATAGTGGACTTCTGTTGATCTCATTTTATGCTACTTTATTGGCGGCTATTCTACTTACCTCAGACTATTAGTTATAGAAATAATGCCTATCTTGCTATTTTAACCCTCGATTAGTTGCCTGTTTGGGTTTGGTGTTCGATAATATCTCGTAATAACTCCATCTGCATAAGGACATAATTCGTGGACGAACAGCAAAGGCCCCTCCCAGACGATTTTTTCAAAGACTGGAAAGAAAGAGAAGCACTGGCAGAGGGTATGATTCCCTTAATCGGTAAATTGTATCGTCAGAGCAATATTAATACGTACATGTATGGCAATAGCATGGTCAATCAGTCAGTGACTGACTTGATGAAGGAGCACCGATTTGTTCGTCAGGTTGAGAGTAATGAGATCTCTGAATTTGATACTTACCCAATGCTTGAAGGTATTTCTAAGTTGAAGCTTGGCCCCGCCCATATTGACGTGGGTAAATTAGTGGTTAAGTATCAAAAAAGTAATGGCAATGGGTCGAGTCTGAGTGACTTTTTAGCCGCTGAGCTTGATGAGATTATAGGTTCTGATGTTAAGCCTCTGCCTGAACCCCAAGACGTTGTACTCTATGGGTTTGGTCGAATCGGGCGATTAATAGCTCGAATTCTGGTTGATAAAGCCGGTGGTGGTGATGTGCTGCGCTTGCGCGCTATCGTTATCCGTAAAGGAAAGTTAAACCATGATCTTGAAAAGCGCGCTGCATTGCTTCGCAGAGACTCCGTTCATGGCCCCTTTAAAGGCACTGTTCGGGTTTTAGAAGATAAAAATATTCTGGTCGTTAATGGTAATCCGATTAAAATAATTTATGCTAATTCTCCCGAAGAAATCGACTACAACGATTATGGCATCACTAATGCGTTGATCGTAGACAATACGGGCGTTTGGAAAGATACGGAAGGACTTAGTGGACACCTGCGGCCTGGCGCCAGTAAAGTGCTCTTAACGGCGCCTGCTGGTGATGATATTCCCAACATTGTTTATGGTGTTAATCATGATCAGATTACGCCGGACAGAAAAATCATCTCTGCAGCCTCTTGCACAACCAATGCGATTGTTCCAGTTCTTAAGTGCTTGTTAGATGAATTTGGTATTAGTGGTGGCCATGTTGAGACTGTCCATGCTTATACCAATGATCAAAATTTAATCGATAACTACCACAAAGGTGGGCGCCGTGGCCGAAGTGCTGCTCTCAATATGGTGCTTACATCTACGGGTGCGGCTAAAGCGGTCGCTAAGGTTATACCTGAGCTAAAAGGCAAGTTGACGGGTAATGCTATAAGAGTCCCCACACCGAATGTGTCTATGGCTATTCTAAATCTACAGTTGGGTCGAGACACCACGGTTGAGGAGTTGAACGAATTTTTAAGACAGAAGGCGTTGCATTCAGATCTTCAGCAGCAAATAGGCTACACAATTTCAACGGAAGCTGTTTCAACTGATTTTGTGGGATCTCGACAGGCTTGTGTTCTTGATGCTCAGGCTACGATTGTTGAGGGTCGTAGCTGCGTACTATATTGCTGGTATGACAACGAATTTGGCTACAGCTGTCAGGTCGTCAGATGTTTAGAGAAATTTGCAGGCGTTGTTTGGCCGTCATACCCAAGAGAAGTCTAATCTAAATCTGCTCAAGTGTCGTAATAAGCTCGGGAAACCGAGCTTATTTTTGTCTGTATATTGTGCAGCCTTCCTAGTTTTTGGTCCTTAGGACAAAAAGCAGCATTTTATGCGGTGATAAGGGCGTTTTAGATCTTATAAGCTGGCGTCTAGGGTCATAGGCCATTATACTCTCGCGCACAAAATTCTCACGCAAGGTCTCTATCCTAGTGAGGGCAGGAAATCGCCCAGTGAGTAACAGCGGATTCGCTACAAATTCAATATTTTATTGACTGTATTCGAGGTGCGCTTAACAGTCATTAAACAAATGTGAACACTGGTAAACTCTATGATTAAAGTTCGTCGCGGTTTGGATCTTCCCATTTCGGGTGCTCCAGAGCAGGTGGTTTATGATGGCCCGACCGTTAGCCAAGTCGCCCTGGTTGGCCTAGATTATCAGGGCATGAAACCTACCATGGCAGTGCGCGAAGGCGACCAAGTTAAACTGGGTCAGCTGTTGTTTACTGACAAGAAAAATGCATCTGCACGGTACACAGCACCAGCTGCCGGAACGGTAGTGGCCATTAACCGTGGCGAAAGACGAGTTTTTCAATCTTTAGTTATCGATGTCGATGGCGATGCTAGTGAAACTTTTGAAACATATTCAGTGGAGAAACTGGATACCCTAGATAGAGCTGATGTTATTGAAAATTTGGTTAAGTCCGGACAATGGACTGCGTTGCGAACTAGGCCGTTTTCAAAAGTGCCAGCCGCTGACACTATGGCATCATCTATTTTCGTCACTGCCATGGACACTAATCCTTTGTCAGCAGATCCCGCGGTCATTATCGGACAGCGACGGGAAGATTTTACAAGTGGCTTAAAGATACTCGCGCGACTGACCAACGGGCCGGTCAACTTATGCGTAGCTCCGAATTCGACAATACCCGGTGATGATATAGACGGTGTCAGAGAAATTGCATTTAGTGGCCCTCATCCTGCGGGACTTACTGGAACTCATATTCATTTTGTTGATCCTGTCAGCATCGATAAAACTGTGTGGTCGATCGGTTACCAGGACGTGATTGCCATTGGCGCTTTATTTACGACAGGCTGCATTGATGTCAGGCGTGTTATCGCCATTGCAGGACCTCAGGTGACACAGCCGAGGCTTTTAGGTACGCGATTAGGGGCTAATATCAATCAGTTAGTTATTGGCGAGCTTAAAAATGATGAGAATAGGGTGATTTCTGGTTCAGTTCTTTCGGGACGTCAAGCCGTTTCAGAATTTGCTTTCCTGGGGCGTTATCATAGTCAAGTCTCTGTTATCCAAGAAGGGCGTGAGCGACAATTTCTGCATTATCTTCGAGCGGGAGTGGACAAGCATTCTTCATTGCCAGTGTTTGCCTCTTCACTCACCAAAAAGCTATTCAATATGACCAGCAGCACCAATGGAAGTGAACGAGCAATGGTGCCGGTAGGTGGTTATGAAAAAGTGACAGCTCTGGATATTTTGCCGATACAGCTTCTGCGCTCACTTATTGTTGGCGATACTGAAATGGCTCAAAAGCTTGGTTGCCTAGAACTGGATGAAGACGACATGGGTCTGTACACCTATGTCTGCGTTGGAAAATATGAGTACGGTCGAATCCTGCGGGATAATCTGACCAGAATTGAGAAGGAGGGGTAAGACGATGATGCGTAATCTTCTCGACAAATATGAGCTACATTTTCACAAAGGCGGTAAGTGGGAAAAGTGGTATGCCTTGTATGAAGCAATTGATACAGGTCTTTTTAAGCCTGCAGATGTCACTAAAAATAGCTCACATGTGCGCGATGGCATCGATCTAAAGCGCGTAATGATTACCGTTTGGGTGGCGACATTTCCAACTATGTTTTTTGGAATGTGGAATATCGGTTTTCAAGCTAACACTATTATGGCTGAGATGGGCATGCTATCTCAGGAAGGTCTGCGTGGTCTTTTCATAGGCCTACTCGCGGGTTATGACGCTACCAGCATTTGGGATAATATTATTCATGGAGCTGCATATTTCTTACCCATATACATGACCACTTTTATTGTAGGTGGGATATGGGAGGTTTTATTTGCCAGCGTACGTGGCCATGAGGTTAATGAAGGCTTTTTCGTAACCTCTATTTTATTTGCACTCTGTTGCCCGCCCGATCTTCCTCTATGGATGGTGGCTATGGGTATTAGTTTTGGTATTGTCATTGGTAAAGAAGTCTTCGGCGGCACAGGCAAGAACTTTCTTAATCCAGCCTTAACAGGTCGCGCATTTCTATATTTCGCCTATCCCGCATATATGAGTGGCGATGCGGTATGGTCAGCTGTTGATGGCTACACGGGAGCTACTATGCTTTCGGTTGCATCAGCTCAGGGTGTTGCTGCTCTTGAACAAACCGCGACATGGACGCAATCGTTTATCGGCACCATACAGGGATCTATTGGTGAAACCTCAACCCTAGCCATACTGATGGGTGCCGCCTTATTGTTAATCACCAAAATTGCCTCTTGGCGCATTATCAGCGGTGTATTGATTGGATCGGCTCTTTTGGCGACGCTATTTAATAATATTGATTCAAGCAATCCCATGTTTGCGCTACCTTTTTATTGGCATTGGGTTATCGGAGGGTTTGCCTTTGGCGCCATCTTCATGGCGACCGATCCCGTCTCTGCAGCAATGACGAATACGGGGAAGTTTTGGTATGGCATGTTGATTGGTGTGATGGTCATTCTGATTCGTGTGGTTAATCCTGCATTTCCTGAAGGTATGATGCTGGCGATCTTGTTTGCGAATTTGTTCGCTCCGCTGATGGACCATTTTGTGGTTAATGCGAATATTAAAAGGAGATTAGCCCGTGGCCAGTGATTCAATTCAAAAGACATTTGGTGTAGCAATAGTTTTATGTGTGGTTTGCGCGGTTGTTGTCTCAAGTGCTGCTGTTATCTTGCGGCCACAGCAACAAGCAAATAAGTTACTAGACTTGAAGACAAATATCCTTGCTTCAGCAGGCTTGCTACAACCAGGTATTGACGTTGAGAAGCAATTTGAGCAGATTACTGCGCGAGTTGTTGATCTTGATGCTGGCTATTTCACTGACGCTGTAGATGCGTCGATCTATGATCAACGTAAAGCCTCGAAAGATCCTTCTATGTCAGTGTCTCTGGACCCAAAAAATGATCCCGCAAAGATTAAGCGGCGAGCTAAATTTGCGACTGTTTATATTGTTGATGGAGAGCAGGGCATAGAGAAAGTTATTCTGCCGATCAAAGGTTACGGTCTTTGGTCCACGCTCTATGGTTTCTTGGCATTAGAGTCAGACCTTCAGACCATTGCAGGTATCGGGTTTTACGAGCATACAGAAACACCAGGCTTGGGTGGCGAAGTGGACAACCCTAACTGGAAGGCTGGGTGGGTTGGTAAACAGGCCTATAAATCGGGCGAGGTAGCTATTAGCGTGATTAAAGGTAAAGCTGATATGTCGAGAGACGGGTCAGAATACCAAATTGATGGTCTAGCTGGGGCCACTCTCACCACGCGTGGTGTTAATAATCTCATTCAGTATTGGCTTGGCGAAGAGGGCTTTGCGCCGCTCATTGGCCACTTGAAATCCGGAGATGCCTAGCATGGCAAATATCAAAGATACGCTACTTGGGCCGGTTGTCGCTAATAATCCTATCGCTTTGCAGATTTTGGGCATTTGTTCTGCGCTGGCAGTGACCTCTAGCATGAAGGTAGCCTTCGTTATGTGCCTAGCACTTACTATAGTCACCGCTTTTTCTAATTTCTTTGTCTCATTGATTAGGCACCATATTCCCGGCAGTATCAGGATTATCGTGCAAATGACGATTATCGCGTCACTCGTTATTGTTGTCGATCAGGTGCTCAAGGCGGTTGCCTATGACATTAGTAAGCAACTATCAGTATTTGTCGGACTGATCATTACCAACTGTATCGTCATGGGTCGGGCTGAGGCCTTTGCGATGAAGAATCCGCCTATTCCAAGCTTTCTTGATGGTATTGGTAATGGATTAGGCTATAGCGCAATACTTATGCTAGTGGCTTTTGTGCGTGAACTTTTCGGTGCCGGTAAATTGTGGGGCTACGAAATATTTACGCCTATTAGTGACGGTGGCTGGTACGTGCCAAATGGCATGATGTTAATGCCGCCCAGTGCCTTTTTCTTGATCGGTATACTCATTTGGGTTTTGCGCACTTGGAAGAAATCTCAGATTGAAAAAGCGGACTTTAAAATTACTCATAATAGTCAGCCAAGCGAGGTGCTCTAATGGAACATTATCTTAGCTTGCTCGTTCGCTCTATCTTTATTGATAATATCGCCCTAAGTATGTTCTTAGGCATGTGCACATTTATCGCATTGTCGAAAAAAATCGACGCTGCAATAGGCTTGGGAATCGCAGTCATTGTGGTGCAAACCATCACTGTTCCAGTCAACAATCTATTATTAACCTATCTTCTGTCAGATGGTGCGCTTGCCTGGGCCGGTCTTCCTGATGTTGATCTCAGCTTTTTAGTTTATTTATGCTTTATTGGCGTTATTGCGGCCATTGTGCAAATTCTGGAAATGGTGCTAGATAAGTATGTCCCTGCGCTTTATAACGCGCTAGGCGTTTTCTTGCCTCTTATTACGGTCAATTGTGCCATTTTAGGGGGCTCCTTACTCATGGCCGAACGCGGGTTTAATTTCACAGAAAGTGTTGTTTATGGTCTGGGTTCGGGAACCTCATGGGCGCTGGCTATTGCTGTTTTGGCGGGTATCCGTGAAAAATTGAAATATAGTGATATTCCAGAAGGCCTACAGGGGCTGGGTATCGTATTCATTACCGTGGGTTTAGTTTCCCTTGGGTTCATGTCTTTTGGCGGAATTGATCTGTAATAACGGAGAAGTAACTGAGTATGAATACTGAAATTATTCTTGGTGTAAGCATGTTTACGGCGGTAATTCTCGCACTCGTGGCGTTTATCTTGGCTGCTCGAAGCAAGCTTGTGTCCTCCGGCAGTGTGAATATTGTGATTAATGGTGAGAAGACCATTACCGTGCCGGCTGGCGATAAACTATTACAGACTTTGTCTTCCGCGGGACTATTTTTACCCTCGGCGTGCGGCGGTGGTGGCAGCTGTGCCCAATGTAAATGTGTGATTAGCGATGGCGGCGGGTCGATGTTGCCAACCGAAGAGGGGCATTTTACTCGTCGTGAGGCGGCTGAAGGCTGGCGTTTGTCGTGTCAGACCCCCGTCAAACATGATATGAAGGTGCAGGTTCCTGAAGAGGTGTTTGGTGTTAAACGTTGGGATTGCACAGTTGTATCAAATCCAAATATGGCGACCTTTATTAAAGAGCTGACGCTGAAGCTGCCTGAAGGCGTAGATGTCAATTTCCGAGCTGGAGGCTATGTTCAGCTAGAGTGTCCGCCGCACCACATTAAATACTCTGATTTTGATATTGAGGAGGAATATCGTGGTGATTGGGAGCGTTTTGGGTTTTTCAACCATGAATCAATTGTCGATGAAACCGTTATCCGAGCCTATTCAATGGCTAACTACCCTGATGAGAAGGGCGTGGTTAAGTTTAATATCCGTATTGCGACTCCACCTCCAGGTTCGGTAGGTATCAAACCTGGTGTGATGTCTTCCTATGTGTTCGGCTTAAAGCCTGGTGATACTATCCCTGTTTATGGTCCTTTTGGCGAGTTCTTTGCGAAAGAGACTAGTAATGAGATGGTCTTTATTGGCGGTGGTGCGGGTATGGCCCCCATGCGGTCACATATTTTTGATCAGCTTAAGCGCGTTAATTCAGACCGAAAAATCAGCTTTTGGTATGGCGCTCGTTCGCTGCGTGAATGTTTTTATGACGATGAGTATGACACCTTAGCATCTGAAAATGACAATTTCGATTGGCACCTAGCGTTGTCCGATCCTCAACCAGAAGATAAATGGGATGGGCTAACAGGGTTTATTCATAATGTGCTTTATGAGCAGTATTTGAAAGATCATGAGGCACCAGAGGATTGCGAATTTTACATGTGTGGTCCGCCAATGATGAATGCAGCAGTAGTCAAAATGCTGACCGACTTGGGCGTAGAACAAGAGAATATTTTCCTTGATGACTTTGGTGGATAAGCAGAACACTAGTGCGCTAAGGAGGCTTAAAAAAGCCTCTTTTTCGTTTAACTGTGTCCTGCTTTTTACCTTTATAGCACTATTGGGTGGTTGTAATCGTGGCCCAGAAATTATTAAGATATCTGGCAGTAAGATGGGTACCAGTTATCATGTCACAATTGTTGCAGACCAACCGGCTCCGGCGGATCTGGCCAAACAAATTGAACAGACTCTTGATCGTGTTGATCAGTCTATGTCGACGTACAAAGTTGATTCTGAGATAAGTCAGTTTAATCAGTTGGATGTTGGGCAGCGTTTAGTTATTTCTGATGATTTTGATCAAGTGTTGCGGATAACACGAAAAGTTTGGCAAAAAAGCGGTGGTACTCTTGACCCAACCGTCGGCCCATTAGTGGATATTTGGGGCTTTGGACCCACATTTACGGGTGATGTTGTGCCAAGTGATAGCGCTATTCAGAGAGGTCTTGCCAGTATTGGTTTTGATGCGGTTAATAGGACGGTGAATAATCAGCAAATTTTGCTGAGTAAAAGTCGCCCTTTGCGGTTGGACTTATCTGCGGTAGCTAAGGGTTACGCTGTAGATTTGGTCGCGGACCTTTTGGAAATGAACGCACTTCCTGATTACTTGGTCGAGGTGGGTGGGGAGACGCGAGTAAGCGGGCTTAATCCTGAAGGGGATCCTTGGCGATTAGCCATAGAGTCACCATCGCTAACTAAGGCGGTGGCTCAGGTGCTTAATTTAGAGGCAGGCGCCGTGGCTACTTCAGGGGATTATAGGAATTATTTTGAGCGAGATGGCGTGCGCTACTCCCACACCATTGATCCCCGCTCGGGACGTCCAACGACTCATTCCGTGGCTTCGGTTACGGTGGTCGCAGACACCTGTGCCGAGGCTGATGCTTGGGCAACAGCATTAATAGTCATGAATAGTGATCAAGCTGTCGATTTAGCTAATGAATTAAAGATTCCGGTTTATATTGTTGCTCGACAAGACAAAGGTTATACCGTTTCTTACAGTGAAACGTTTACGCCTCTCTTGGAAATCAACGAACTAATAGAGGTCCAGTAACATGGCAGAAATTATGTTAGCAGTTGTGATGTTTGGTCTACTGGTCGGAGCCATGTCAGTTGGTGTTCTGATGGGGCGCAAGCCTATATCTGGTTCTTGCGGTGGTGTCGGCGCGGCTTTAGGTGAAACTGATTATACCTGCGATATTTGCGGCGATGACCCCAATAAATGTGACGAGAAAAGTGTTGAGATCGGTGATTCAGTGTCTTATAACGCAATGGACGGCCAACAAAAGAGTTTTTAGAGATGGCAGATTTTTCTTACGATTTGGTTGTTATTGGCAGTGGCCCAGCGGGCGAAGGGGCAGCTATAAATGCGGTTAAGCAAGGGTTGCGAGTCGCAGTCGTTGATGATCGAGCAATGCCAGGTGGTAACTGTACACATTTGGGTACAATCCCATCTAAAGCTCTGCGGCATTCGGTGCGGCGTATGATGCAATACAATAAAATGCCTATGTTCCGCTCTATTGGTGAACCTCGTTGGTTCTCTTTTCCGGAAATGATGAAGTCCGCCGAGGATGTGATTACTAAACAGGTCGAAGGGCGGACAAAAGTTTATGCCCGCAATCGTGTCCGCCTACATGTAGGGCGAGCCACGTTTAGCGATGCTCACGAGGTATTAGTGCGTGCTGATGATGGTACCTCGGTGGTTATTGGCAGTAAATTTTTTCTTATTGCGACGGGCTCTAGTCCTTATCGCCCTGATGATATCGATTTCAATCATGCTGCTATTTTTGATAGCGATTCTATTTTGAAGCTGGATAGTTCACCACGTAATATTATTATCTATGGTGCTGGCGTTATTGGCTGTGAGTATGCCTCAATCTTTTCTGGCCTAGATACTCGGGTCGATCTGGTCAACACGCGAGAATGGTTAATGAATTTCCTCGATGATGAAATTTCAGATGCCTTGAGTTATCACCTGCGTGATCTAAATGTGATGGTTCGTCACAACGAAGAGTACGAGCGAGTCGTGACCAGTGATACGGGAGTTACCTTAGAGTTAAAGTCAGGCAAACGAATTCATGCAGAAGCGTTACTTTGGTGTAACGGGCGCTCTGGCAACACCAAAGATCTTGGTTTAAACGCGATTGGCTTAGAGCCTGACGAGCGCGGCCAGTTGATCGTTAACCAGGATTATCAAACTGCCATTCCACATATCTATGCGGTAGGTGACGTCATTGGGTGGCCAGCGTTAGCGGGAGCAGCCTATGATCAAGGTCGATCCGCGGCTTCTCATATGTGCGATATGGCAGATCAGTTTCGGGTGGACGACGTTGCCACGGGTATTTGGACTATTCCTGAAATTAGTTTTGTGGGAAAAAACGAGAGAGAATTGACCGAGCAAAAAGTGCCCTACGAAATTGGGCGGGCGTACTTTAAAGATACCGCTCGGGCCCAAATATCTGGTGAAGAAGTTGGCATGCTGAAGATACTCTTTCATCAAGACACCCTCGAAATTCTTGGTATCCATTGTTTTGGTGCTGAGGCCGCTGAGATTATCCATATTGGTCAGGCAATAATGAATCAAGAAGGTGAGGCTAATACGATCAAGTACTTCCTGCGAACCACCTTTAACTATCCAACCATGGCTGAAGCCTATCGAATTGCGTCCATGAACGGACTGAATCGGGTCAGTAGGCAGCACCGCCATTTTGATGAAAAACAGAGCTAAACGCCTGAGTTTTCTTTTCATTCCGTAGAATAATCAAGATTATTGACCTCTACTGGACTCTTTGTTGTTTGTGATCGGGCTTTCAGGTTTAATCTGTTCATGTTAAAAAATCTCCCATTCTTTATTGGATATCGCTATACCCGCAGTAAGCGGAGAGAAGGGTTTGTGTCGTTTATTTCAGGCTTCTCTGTGGCTGCAATGGCACTTGGCGTGATGGCACTTATCGTGGTGCTGTCTGTGATGAACGGTTTTGATAAAGAAATAAAACAGCGCTTATTACGGATCATTCCTCATACTACGGTCGCAGGTCACCCTAGCTTTACATCAGATCAACTCGCCGAGATTAGACAACAGATTATGTCTAGTGGCGATACGGCCGTCACTGCTGTCGTTCCCATGGTGCAGGGGTTTGTGATGCTGTCTAAAGATGTCATTCAGGTTGGGGTTAATTTGCAGGGCTTAGACGCGGCCTGGCCAACTACTGAGCTATTAAAAGAGAATATGCTGACTGGTTATGTTGAGCAGTTAGCGCCCGGTGATTTTAGTATCATTTTAGGTAGTCAAATAGCGCGAAAACTCAATGTCTTTTTAGGCGATAAAATACAGGTTACCCTGCCGATGATTAGCGCGACACCCGCCGGTATTTTTCCACGGGTAAAGCGAGTCACGGTTTCAGGAATTTTTGAAGTTGGGGCCCAGGTCGATGCTTCGGTAGCTTTTATGCACCAGCAAGATATGCAGAAATTAATGCGGCTAGGGGATAACTATCAGGGATTTCAGCTGCAATTTGAAGATCCTTATAAAGTCGATAGCTGGTTGAAATCCAATGCGACATCCATACTCCCCAATCACCATTGGCGTTCGTGGTCTAACACTATGAGTTCTCTATTTCAGGCTATGCGAATGGAGAAACTCGTGGTCAGTCTTTTACTGTCGGTCATTATTGCTGTTGCTGCTTTTAATATTATCGCAAGTCTCGTGTTGATGGTGGCTGACAAGCGCAAAGATATAGCGGTGATCAGAACCATGGGTGCACACTCCAGCTTGATTGCCAAGATCTTCATAGTGCAAGGTATGACGGTGGGGGCTATTGGTGTGCTCAGTGGTACTTTACTGGGGTGTTTTGTGGCGTACTTTATTGGTGATATTGTGGGTATCATTGAGGGCTTGTTAGGTGTTTATCTGTTTGATCCAAGTATTTATCTCATCAATAGATTGCCATCAAGAATAGTATTTAATGACGTTGCCGCAGTTGTAGGTATTGCGCTGACAGTTAGTTTTTTAGCTACGCTTTACCCTGCTTGGCGTGCAGGAAAAATATTGCCAGCGGAGGCTTTGCGTTATGACCATTGAATCAGTACTCGTGGCTAAAGACCTTAGTCGTAATTATCAGCAGGGCGACCTTAACTTGTCGGTGCTTAAGGCAGTTAACCTTGACATTAAGAGGGGTGAGAAACTAGCAATAGTGGGTGTCTCTGGTTCCGGAAAAACTACGTTGCTGAATCTGCTAGGTGGTCTTGATGATCCGAGTTCTGGTACGGTTTCGGTTTGTGATCAGCACTGGAGTAGCTTGGGGGCGTCTGATCGAGCGAGTTGGCGCAACCGACATGTGGGCTTTGTTTATCAATTTCATCACTTGCTCGGTGAGTTTTCTGCCTTAGAGAATGTCGCTATGCCACTTTTAATTGGTGGCTGCTCGGTCGCAGAAGCACGAGAGCGAGCCACTGTATTGTTAAAACGGGTAGGTCTTGGCAGTCGTCTAAGTCATCAGCCTGCTGAACTTTCTGGGGGAGAGCGACAGCGTGTCGCCGTTGCTCGAGCGCTTGTTACCGAGCCCTCCGTTGTTCTAATGGATGAACCTACCGGGAATCTTGATCCCCACACCGCCGCATCGATACTGGCGTTATTGGTCGAACTAAATCATTCATTAGCGATTTCCTTTGTACTAGTCACTCATGACAGGGCCATTGCCGCTCAAATGGATAGAACGGTCAGTTTGGAAGAGGGTAAATTAGTGGCGATGGAGCAACCTGTTGTTTAAGCCAGTCCCAATATTTATTGGCCTACGCTATTTCTTCTCCGGTGGGCGTTCCAATCTATTAGTCTCTTTTATTTCTCTATTGGCCATTACCGGCTTAGTCCTTGGTGTTGCATTGCTGGTCATCGTTTTGTCGGTCATGAACGGCTTTGATCGTGAATTACGTGAGAATATTCTTTCAGTTGTGCCTCATGTGCAGATTATCCATCCGCAAGGCATAGAAGACTGGCCGGCAGAACAATCTCGTATTGCGACCTTTAACCATGTCACTGAAGTGTCGCCGTACAATCAAGTAGAGGGTCTCATTAATAGCCGCTTGCAAGCACGGCCCATTCAATTGCTGGGGCTCTCCTCACAGGCTCTGCCGATTGGTATTGCGAAAATGCTTGAGGAGTATCAGTTGATCATGCCTGATACGGGACAGATATTGCTGTCTGAGGTGGTTGCCGAGGCACTAAACGTATCGATCAAGCAATCGGTATCGGTGATCATTCCCGCCGCCGATGGTCTGCCGACTAAAGCATACTCACTTGTCGTTGCAGGTGTTTTTTCTACGCACACTGAAATCGATCAGGCTTTGGCCCTAGTTTCACTAGAGCAGGCGTCGACGATTGGAGGTATGTTCAATAGAGTGCAAGGATTCCGATTACAGATAGACGAACAATTTAATGCGCGCAATATTGGTTTCGAGATTGTTAATCAGTTGCCCTATGGCTATGGTTTTCGAGATTGGTTTCAGACTCATGGCAACCTCTACAAGGCGATCCAGCTATCACGCAATATGGTTGGGTTACTGATTTTTTTGATTGTTGCTATAGCCGCCTTTAATGTCATTTCCATGTTGATGATGACTGTCATGGATAAGCGCAAAGATATCGCAGTTTTACAGACCTTGGGTTTGTCGAGATCTAATATCGTAAATTTGTTTCTAATGCAGGGTTCAATGATAGGATTGTTCGGCATTTCAATCGGTGTCGCTTTAGGTGTGGCCGGTTGTTATTGGACCGCTGATATGGTCGTTTGGCTCGAGTCAGTGTTAGGCGCTAAATTCCTTGATACCTCGGTGTACCCGATTGATTACGTTCCCGTTGATATGCGCTGGTCAGACGTCACCTTGATTGCAGTCTCTGCCTTAGTGCTGAATGTGCTCGCCACTATTTACCCTGCGTTGCGCGCGAGTCGGACGGTTCCAGCTGATGAATTACGGTACGAGTAGAATTTTAAACTGAGTCATTGGGGCCCTAACTTATCTATGGGGTATTGCGTAGGTCTTTACGCTTCTCCCAATTTCTAATCACTTTCCAACGCCATAAATAGAGAATGAAAAAGTAGCCGATAGATGCCAGAAGAGTACCGCAAAGCAGGCTGCCGACAAACAGCGGCAGTAATATTTCTGAACCAAGTTGAGAGAACCACTGCCAGCTTAGAGTGACCGAAAACTTTCCAACCTCAGTACCCATTAGATAGTTGCCCAACTTATAGGTTAGATAGAACATTGGCGGAATGGTTATTGGGTTGCTAAGCCATATGATCATCATGGAAATGGGCAGATTGGCACCCCACCAAAAACACATGCCTATCACCAGCAGAGTTTGAATAGGAATAGGAATAAAGGCGCAAAAAATACCGATAAATACCGCCAAGGACACAGAATGGCGGTTGAGATGCAACAGATTTGGATCTTGGGGTAAGTCACTAATCCAGCGTAACGACGGGCGATCAAGTATCCCTTTTATGTCCGGCAAAAAACGACGAATTGTTTTGCGTGGCATGCTGCTCTCGTTAGATCAAACTCGGTTCTCTATTATGCCCCTAACGGGTATGGGTAACTAGGGAAAACAACATCTAAACGAGGACTTATTTGTGGATGCAGGATACAATAAGCGTTTTTAAACCTGTCTTTATAAACGTCAATTGGAACCTATTAGTTGAATACTATGCAGCCTGCCTTATCCATCAAAAACCTTCGTAAAACCTATGATAATCAGTTCGAGGCCCTAAAAGGCATAGATCTGGATGTTGCTAAGGGTGATTTTTTCGCTCTTCTAGGCCCCAATGGCGCTGGTAAATCAACCACGATAGGCATCATTTGCTCTCTGGTCAGAAAAACAGAGGGAGTAGTGGCAATCTTCGGACATGATATTGATAGAGATTTTTCTATCGCAAAACAGTTTGTTGGCGTAGTGCCTCAAGAGTTTAACTTTAACCAGTTTGAAAAGCCTATAGATATATTAGTCGCTCAGGCTGGTTATTACGGTATCAAAGCCAACATTGCCCTAGAGCGGGCCGAAAAATATCTTAAGCAGCTTGGTTTATGGGAGCGTCGTAACGAAATATCTAGAACATTGTCTGGCGGTATGAAACGCCGTTTGATGATTGCTCGAGCATTGATTCATGAACCTCAGCTACTGGTGCTTGATGAGCCTACTGCCGGTGTTGATATTGAGTTGCGTCGATCTATGTGGGAGTTCTTAAAAGAAATTAATGATCAGGGCACGACGATCATTCTCACCACCCATTATCTTGAAGAGGCTGAGAGTCTGTGTCGTAACATAGCGATTATAGATCATGGCACCATCGTCAAAAACACTAGCATGAAAGCGTTGCTCAAACAGTTAGATCGAGAAACCTTTATTCTTGATGTTCGAGAAGAGCTTGCAGAGTGCCCCACATTGGAGGGTTATCCGCTGACCTTAGTTGATGGTCACAGTATTGAAGTTGATGTCACCAAGGGGCAGTCAATGAATGAGATTTTTATAGAGCTTAGCCGTCAGAATATCCACGTGATTAGCATGAGAAATAAGGCTAACCGTTTAGAGGAGTTATTTTTTGATATGGTTGAAAAGAATTTAATTGATGCAGCCGGAGGCCAAACTAATGAATAGTAGCCAAAAATGGATCGCCTTTGACACTATACTGCGCCGTGAAATTCGCCGATTCCTAAGAATTTGGCCGCAAACTTTGTTACCACCAATCATAACGATAGTGTTGTATTTCGTCATATTTGGGCAGTTGATCGGGTCTCGAATAGGCACCATGTCTGGGTTGCCTTATATTCAGTTTGTGGCGCCGGGGCTGATTATGATGTCGGTGATTACCAATTCTTATTCCAACGTGGTGTCTTCATTTTTTGGTTCTAAGTTTCAGCGTAATATTGAAGAGTTACTCGTGTCGCCAACGCCTAACTGGATCATTTTGTTGGGATATGTAGCCGGAGGTATGAGCCGTGGTTTGGGGGTGGGGTTTATTGTTACTCTGCTGTCATTATACTTTGCTGACTTTAGTATCCATAGTTTAACTGTGACTATCGCTATTGTATTGATGACCTCTTTGATGTTCTCTCTCGCGGGACTTATTAACGCAATATATGCAGCAAATTTTGATGATATTTCAATCATTCCTACATTTGTTTTGACGCCACTCACCTATTTAGGTGGCGTTTTTTACTCTATGGATCTCTTGAGTGAATTTTGGCGTAATCTGTCTATGATTAATCCTGTGCTCTATATGGTTAATGCGTTTCGCTATGGCATTGCTGGCATTACTGATATCCCTATTGTGTGGGCATTTTCGATGGTAGGACTATTTTCTTTAGTATTGTTCTTTTTAGCCTTGAGGTTGCTCGAGACAGGCTCTCGGTTGCGTAGCTAATGGTGGATTACTCCGACACCCAATTAGGCCAAGAGACCCGCTATAGCGATGAGTACGACCCATTGTTGCTCTGCCCTATTCCTCGGGCAAAAGCACGTCAGCAGACAGAACAGGGTGCTTTAGCCTTTATGGGCACCGATATCTGGACCGCGTTTGAAATTTCATGGCTAAACCCAGATGGCCTTCCTCAAGTGGCTATTGGTGAGTTTTTCTTTCCTTGTACTAGCGAGTCTATTATTGAGTCTAAGTCTTTTAAACTGTATCTCAATTCAGTGATTCAAACTCGTTATGAATCGATGCAAGTGTTGCACAATGTTCTGGTGAAGGATTTGTCTGCGGCCTCAGGGTCTCATATTGAAATAGTATTGTATGAGCTTTCTGAGTATGCCGGATTTAATCCAATCTTGGAGCCAGAGGGCATCTGTGTTGACCAACAGTCAGTTGTCATTGACACCTATCAGCCAGATGCTTTTTTATTAACTGCCGATAGAGATGAGGTGATGACAGAAACGCTTTACTCGCATCTGTTAAAGACAAACTGTCCGGTAACTGATCAGCCAGATTGGGCGTCTGTTTATATCACCTATCATGGGCCGAAAATATGTCGCGAAGGACTTCTCAAATATATTGTCTCTTATCGCATGCACCAAGATTTTCACGAGCAGTGCGTAGAGCAAATTTTTAACGATCTAATGGCGTTCTGCCAACCTTCAGAATTGAGCGTCTATGCACGTTATATGCGTCGTGGTGGTTTGGATATTAATCCTTATCGCAGTACCACCTTTGAGCGCCCACAATCGATAAGGCAAGTTCGCCAATAAAGTCTTGTGTAGAGATATTCTGTTTTCAGTCAAAAAAAGTCAGATATTTGCCAATAAGTGTCTAATATTTTTTAGCTATTCTTTTTGGTTATGTCGGTATGATCAATAGTCAATGTTATTTAGCCGTCTAAACGGCAATAATCTCGCCGCATTAACGACTTAATATGGCTGAGAGTGATCGTGAAAGACCAAAAACCCCTACAACGTGCTACGGCAAGATTTACCAACATAGACGGTGATCTACTGCAGCAAGTGTCCGATTTAGGGCCTAGCGAGCTACTTTTGCTGGCAGGCTACTGCGCGGGTCTGGCAGAAACCTCTCCGGCCCAACTGAATGCAGTGGGTACTCTAGACACGGCGTATGAAGCATCTAAATACAGTGGACTTAAGGCTTTAATCCTCTATGCATCACAAACTGGTAATGCTCAGACAATTGCTGAAAATTTGCAGGAGAGTCTTGAATCTAGTGGTTATAACACCGCCCTTGAATCTACTCTGCATATTAAACTTGCCAAGCTGAACGATTATGCGCTAATAGTAGTGATCGCATCCACTCATGGGGAGGGCGAACCGCCAGATGATGCCATAGACTTTTATGAAGCAGTTCTATCTAAGAAAGCCCCCGGTCTTAATGGAGTAAAACACGCTGTACTAGGCTTGGGTGATTCAAGTTATGAATTTTTTTGTCAAACAGCTAAAGATTTTGATTCGGCACTATCAAGCTTGGGTTCTGTGCCCCTAATTGAGCGGTTGGATTGCGATGTCGATTATCAGCAGGAGGCTGTTAGTTGGATAACTCAGCTTGTCGCCGCTATTGCTGAGCTGCAACCACCGGCATTAAAGACTCCGGCTCTAGCCGAAAACATTATTCAGTTCCCTTATTCTAAAGAAAAACCTTTCTCAGCGACTGTTTCCATTATTCAGAAACTAACGGCACCGGGATCCATTAAAGATACCTATCATCTTGAAATAGATTTAGCAGGTTCAGGACTCAGCTATCGCCCAGGTGATGCTTTAGGCGTTTGGGCCGATAACGACCAAACTTTGGTTGGGGAGATTTTATCCCAGCTGAGTATTGACCCACAGGCTAGCGTAACCTTCAAAGAAGAAGAGTGCAGTATTGAGAACTTATTGCGTCAAAAGCTAGAAATCACGCTTCTAAACAAAGGCCTTATTAGAGAGCTAGCAACCTTAAGCGGCTCCCAGAAATTATTCGATATTGCAGATACAGACTACTCTGAGTACATCCAAAATCATCAGCTAATCGATGTTCTAAAGCTTGCCAATATCACCTTAGAGGCCCAGCAGTTAGTTGAAATAGTAAATCCGCTTAAGCCTCGACTTTATTCTATCTCATCGAGTATCGATGAGAATCCCGAGGAGGTTCATATCACGCTGAATCACCTAGAGAATGAAAACCAAGATGGAATTCGTTATGGACAAGCTTCCCACTTTTTAACGTGTCAGATCAATGAAGGCGATAAGGTGAATGTCTATGTTGACCATAATAAAAACTTCAAATTACCGCCCGCAGATAAAGCCATAATTATGATCGGCCCCGGAACGGGTATAGCTCCTTTTCGCTCATTTCTGCAGCAACGAGAGGCGGCGGAGGCTAAAGGGCGTAATTGGTTATTTTTTGGTAACCCCAACTTTAATACTGATTTTTTGTACCAAACAGAGCTACAAAAATATCTTAAATCAGGACTTCTGACGCAGCTTGATGTGGCATTTTCCCGTGACCAACAAAAGAAAATCTATGTTCAAGACAGGCTGCGCCAGAACGCGGAGCAGGTTTGGCAGTGGTTAGAGCAGGGTGCTTGTTTTTATGTCTGTGGCGATATGTCTCGTATGGCTAAGGAGGTGGAGCTAGTGTTACTGCAGATTATTGAGCAACAGGGTAATAAAACCCAAGATCAGGCAAAGGATTATTTGAAACAGTTGAAGCAACAAGCGAGATATCAAAGAGATGTTTACTAATGAGTGATACGAAAATTGTACCAACCCAATATGACGGCTTCACTCATAATGACGTTGAGAGAATTAAGGTTCAGAGCGAGTATTTGCGTGGAACTATAAAAGATGGATTAGTTGACCCCGTTACAGGATCTATTTGTGATGATGATCAAGTATTGATTAAATTCCATGGTATTTATCAGCAAGATGATCGAGATTTACGCAATGATCGACGAAAATCAAAGCTGGAGCCTTTGTATTCTTTTATGATCCGTGCGCGCGTGCCTGGGGGCGTGGCAAGTTCTGCTCAATATTTAGTGCTAGCCGAATTAGCAAAAAACTATTCCAATGGAAGTTTACGTTTGACCACGCGTCAGGCGTTTCAGTGGCATGGTGTGTTTAAGAGAAATCTTAAGCAAACTATAGCCGGGATAAATTCAACGTTACTCGATACGGTTGCCGCCTGTGGTGATGTAAATCGAAATGTGATGGCTACCTCTTTGCCTGAAACGTCTGAAATTCATCAAGAGATTTATCAGTGGGCGAAAAAGCTTAGTGAGCATCTATTGCCAAAGAGTAATGCTTTTCACGAAATATGGCTGGACGGAGAAAAGATAGAAACCACCGAAGAACCTATTTACGGGAAAACTTATTTACCCCGAAAATTTAAAACGGCAATAGCAATCCCGCCCCATAATGATGTTGACGTTTACGCTAACGATTTAGGGTTTATTGCGATTGTTGAGCAACATAAGCTCATTGGGTTTAATGTGCTGGTTGGCGGCGGTATGGGTAGTGCTCACAACGATAGTCAAACATACCCAAGGGTAGCTGTTGTCATCGGTTTCTGTACCCCAGATCAATTATTAGCGGTTGCTGAAAGTGTGGTTAGAGTTCAGCGGGATTATGGTAATCGAGAGGTCCGTAAATTAGCTCGTTTGAAGTACACCATTGATCGTCTGGGTATTGATGTATTCAAGTCCATCTTAAGTGAGTATTTGGGGTGGTCGTTAGATAAGACTAAGTCTTTTGACTTTACGGGCAATGGTGATCGATATGGTTGGCTACAAACTGAGAACGGGAAATGGCATTTAACCCTCTACATCCATAGTGGACGTATCATAGATAGCCCTCATTCAACCTTATTTTCCGGTTTATTGGCGATTGCCAAGATTCACCAAGGTGAATTCAGAATTACCGGCAATCAGAATTTAATTATTAGTAATATTACCCCTAAGACAAAGCAGCAGATTCAGGATCTAGTTGACAAACATGGTATCAGTTTTGGCGACAAAGAGACGCCGACACGTTTGAATTCTGTAGCCTGTGTCGCTTTTCCAACCTGTTCTTTGGCGATGGCTGAAGCCGAGCGCTACTTGCCAGACCTAATAAGTAAAATTGAGGTAATTCTGGAGCACTACGATTTGTCCGAGCAGCCAATTAATATTCGCATGACGGGTTGTCCAAATGGTTGCGCCAGACCATTTTTAGGTGAAATCGGTTTTGTGGGTAAAGCACCGGGCAAATATAATCTGTATTTGGGCGCTAGCTTCAAAGGTGATCGACTGAATAAGTTGTACAAAGAAAACATCAACGAGCAGCAAATTCTCGATGAGTTGGCCCCGTTACTTAAAGACTATGCCGGTCAACGCAATAAGGGTGAGTATTTTGGTGATTTTGTGATTCGCCAAGGGTATATCAGGTCGGTTGTTAATGGGTTAGATTTTCATGGATAACAGTCAAAGCTGGCTAACGGATATAAATGAAGATCTAGAGAAAAAAACGGCACTTGAGCGAATCGAATTTGCAGCTGAGAATTTACCTAGCAATTACTCGATTGCATCGAGTTTTGGAGCTCAATCGGCAGTCAGTTTGCATATGATCACGCAGGTTATGCCAAAGATTCCGGTGATACTCATCGATACAGGGTATTTATTTCCAGAAACGTATCAATTTGTAGACCAGTTGGCAGAGGCCCTGGACTTAGATGTGCTTGTTTATCAAAGTACAATGAGTCCCGCATGGCAAGAGGCGCGCTATGGAAAGCTCTGGGAAAAGGATACTCGCGCTTTAAATGAATACAATCAACGTAACAAAGTAGAGCCAATGGATAGGGCCTTAAACGAGCTAGAGGTAGGCACTTGGTTTGCAGGTCTTAGGCGAGAGCAATCAAAATCACGCCATGAGTTGCCTATTGTTCAATCCTTTAAAGACAGAGTAAAAGTCCATCCAATTATTGACTGGTCTAATCGAGATATTCACCAGTATCTGCAGAAGCATCACTTGCCTTATAATCCCTTATGGGAAAAAGGTTATGTCTCAATTGGAGATAAGCACAGTACTAAACCTTTGACGTTAGGATTATCCGAAGAAGACACAAGGTTCGGTGGATCGCAGCGTGAATGTGGCTTGCATGTCGACACCCTAGGCGGATTATAAGCTCTCGGTTAAGTCTATATATGCCACATTTCATGCATTGGGAGTCTTGATACTTCTGGATGAATTTCATTGTTTAAAGGTAACAAATTATCCTGAAATAAATAGCGAGTATAGTCTTGTTCAGAGATATGAGGGGCAAACAATTGTATGAAATCTTTCATGTATTTACGTAAAAAAAGATTCTTGTTAAACGCTAACCAAGTCGTACAACGGGGCAATATCTCCTTTGTAGAATAACCAATTAGATCACGGTCCGATTTAGCTTCAAATGCCATGCTGGCAATAATTCCCACTCCAAACCCACGTTTAACATAGGTCTTAATGATGTCTGCATTTCGAGCGGTGAATACAATATTTGGCTCTAGGTTTTCTGCTCGACAGCTATTAATAAATGACGATTTTCCTTTGTCACCTACATGATAGGTCACTATGGGGTATTGAGTAATATCCTCTAACGTCGGTCTGACTAAGTCACCTAATGGGTGATCCTGAGGGAATAACAGAATCCTATCCCATTGGTAGCAGGGTATTTTTACAATGTCGGACCCCAATTCGTCACTCCCCGATGCAATGGCGAAGTCGATACTTTGCTTGTTGAGTAATTCTATAATGTGGTCGGTCGACCCCTGCTGGAGATCAATTCTCAGGTTCGGATATTGCTTGTGAAAATTCAAAAATACCTGAGGTAATACATACTGGGCCTGAGTTTGAGTGGTACCAATAGTGAAGTTGCCGTGGGCCGAGGGATTGATATCGGATGTCAGGCGTTTGATGTTATTAATTTCTTGTAAGACTTTTCGGGAACGATTAAGAATCTCTTCACCCAAAGCCGTTATCCCCACTAACTGTTTGCCATTGCGCTCAAATATCTTTATTTGTAATTCATCTTCTAAGAGCCGCAGCTGCTTACTGATGCCCGGTTGAGATGTATAGATTTTTGCCGCCGCGGCAGTGATGCTTAAATTATTGTCAGCGATGGCAATTAGGTATTTTAATTGGTGAAGCTTCATGGCCGTATAGACGTCTACATGGAAAGACGTTCAATTTAACACATGAAACATGAGAGTGCCATTATTTTTAGGCGGAATCTCTAAAAAAGAAGATTCCCTACGGTTATAACGTAGTGCTTTTACTTATTTAATTTTAGCCGTCTAGATGTTCATAGTAGCGTATATGAAATACTATATGTTTACACCAAAGCTATTTATTAGAAAATGCCTTTTGGCCGTGGAGTTCTTTGTAGCGCGGTGGGGGCATGATTCTGACCTAAATGCGTCAGTTAGAGAAAAGGTCTATTTAGTTGGCGGTGGACCCGGTGATCCCGATTTGTTGACCATTAAGGCACTTAAGTTACTTCAAAAAGCAGACGTGGTTTTATATGACGCTTTAATTAGCCCAGAAATACTTCAGTTGGTTAATCTAAAGGCGCTCTTGATTCGCGTGGGTAAGCGAGCCAAGAATCACAGTAAGAAACAGCAAGAGATAAACCAGTTACTAGTTAAGTACGGCAAGCAAAAAAAGTCAGTGGTCCGCTTAAAAGGTGGTGATCCATTTATTTACGGACGCGGTGGTGAAGAACTTCAAGCTTTGGCCGCCGCCGGAATTGACTTTGAAGTTGTGCCGGGTATTACCGCAGCTTCTGGCTGTGCAAGCTACGCAGGAATCCCCCTTACTCATCGGGATTATTCCCAAACAGTCATGTTTGTTACAGCCCAGTGCAGAAATTCAGAGGAGAACCTAGACTGGGCGAGTATTGCTAGGCAGAATCAGACTGTTGTGGTGTATATGGGCTTATTAAAAAATGATGTTCTTTCGCAGCGATTAATTGCCTATGGTCGTTGCCCTGATACGCCGGTGGCTGTTGTTGAAAATGGCACAACTAGCTTGCAACGAGTCATTACCGGTACGCTAGGGTGTCTGCCTGAAATGGTTAAAGAGCATGAGATTATATCTCCCGCGTTAATGATCATCGGGGAGGTCGTTGCACTGGCCGGCCAACTTGATTGGTATCTCAATAATCAATTGATCCAACATGTTGGCAACGCACAACCACTTTATGAACTAAGAGAGGCAGTTTAGCGTTATGACACAGATTTATGATTCTATATTAGACACCATCGGTAATACGCCAGTGGTAAAGATCAACCGACTTGGTCCAAAGCACGTTGATTTGTACGTCAAGATTGAGTATTTCAATCCTCTGGGATCAGTTAAAGATCGTCTTGCCTTTGCAATCATTAATGATGCGGAGCAAAAGGGCCATTTAGAGGCTGGGCAAACCGTGATAGAAGCTACCTCAGGCAATACAGGCATCGCCCTGGCTATGGTTTGTGCCGTTAAGGGCTACCCCTTTGTCGCGGTGATGACAGAAACATTTTCAATAGAGCGGCGGAAAATCATGCGCGTCCTTGGCGCTAGAGTGGTGTTGACTCCGGCAGCTGAACGCGGAACGGGTATGGTCAGAATTGCAAAAGAACTTGCTGACAAAAACGGATGGTTTTTAGCCAGCCAGTTTGATAATCAAGCCAACCCCGAATATCACCGTAACACGACAGCACCCGAGATATTACGTACCTTTGCGGGACGACCTCTAGACTACTTTGTAAGTGGCTATGGCACTGGTGGAACAGTCACAGGCGTTGGCGAGGTCCTAAAAGTGGCTCGACCGAACATCAAAATTATAGGCACCGAACCAGAAGGCGCCGCCTTGCTCAGTGGTAATGACTGGCAACCTCATAAGATTCAAGGCTGGACGCCTGATTTTATACCTGACGTGATGAATCAAGCTATTTGCGATGAAGTTCTCCCCGTGAGTGATACCTTGGCGAGAGACACAGCGTTGTCACTAGCACGAAACGAAGGGATTTTCTGTGGAATATCAGCCGGAGCTACCTTTGCAGCGGCTCTAAAAGTGGCTGAAACAGCAGTAAAAGGCTCTTCTATTTTAGCGATGTTGCCTGACACCGGAGAACGTTATTTAAGTACTTTTTTGTTTGAGGATATCGAAGAAGGCTCTGATGAGGATATTTTGGCAACCCTTAACAGCTGAAGGCTCAGTGATAGCTCACTGAGTTGCCTAGGGACTAGCGTATGAGGTAACCTAATGCGCCTGTATGACGACAATGCCTCTCGCCCTTAAGGTAGATCCTATGGCCAAATCAGATCCGTTTATCCCCTTAGCATTGCCTGTTCAGGACGAGCAGGCGATGGAGGCTTCGGCGGCCTTATTCTACCAGCAAATGTCCAGGCGCCGATCAGTCCGTGACTTTTCTGAGCGGCCAATTCCTCGGTCCGTTCTCGAACACGCCATATTAGCCGCCGGCTCAGCACCCAGTGGTGCCAATATGCAACCATGGCATTTTGTTGTCGTTCAGGACCCCGCAATAAAAAAACAGATTCGTGATGCAGCAGAAATAGAGGAGAGAGAACTTTATAGCCACCGAGCGCCTGATGAATGGCTGAAAGCGCTGGCTCCTTTGGGGACAGACGCGAATAAACCATTTCTGGAAAGAGCACCTGCTTTGATCGCGGTCTTTCTTAAAAAAGTGACGATTGACGAGGCTGGCCTGAAACACAAAAATTATTACCCTTCTGAATCGGTAGGTATTGCCACAGGTGTATTAATTACAGCTTTGCATCAGGCCGGTTTGGGTACACTGACTCATACACCCAGTCCGATGAAGTTTCTAACTAAAATTCTGGACCGACCCGCTCATGAGAGGGCCTTTCTATTGTTGGTGGTGGGTTATCCCGTTGAGGGCGCGTTAGTGCCCGATATTGAGCGCTTTTCGCTAGGTGAAATTTCGACATTTATTTAGCGAGGCAGCCGTTAGGTCGGTTAAATTAGATATCGCTTAGGAAGGCTGTACTTTTAGCTTCTAGTGATATTACCTTTGTCCTCCATTTCTTGAGCGTAGTCAGTGTTAGTTTTGCGCAGATCATCGTCGGCCGGCAATGGTTGGCCGGTATATGCATGCAAGAAGGCTTCACATAAAAGTTCGCTGTTAGTCGCATGCCGTAGATTACTGATCTGGCGACGTGTGCGCTCGTCGGTCAGTATTTTCAACACACTGAAGGGAATGGACACAGTAATCTTTTTGACTTTGTCTTTCTTTTCGCCATGTTCAATGTAGGGATTGATGAAATCACCGTTCCACGTCTTAGCCATGTATACCTCAACCTTATTCGTTTTAGTTATTGTAGCTTAGTTTAGCCATCTCTACATCTTGACTTGTAAAACTCAGGCGCTAAGATACTTTGGATGCTTAGCCGTCTATACGTCTTTATTATTTAAGATAAACAATAACAAGTTAATTAAGGGAATTTCAATGCCAACCAACAAGACCACCTTGTCCGTTAGAGCGGGCATAGACAGCGATAGTCAGTATGGCGCTGTAACGCCCCCACTATATTTATCAAGCAATTTTACATTTGAAGATGTCGCTAAGCCAAGAAAATATGATTATTCTCGCTCAGGTAATCCTACGCGTGACATGCTGGGAAAGGCCTTGGCAGAATTAGAGAATGGTTATGATGGGGTTATCACGTCCAGTGGTATGTCAGCGATTTACTTAGTGACGCACCTTCTTAGTAAGGGGGACCTCATAGTCGCTCCACATGATTGTTATGGTGGCAGCTATAGGTTGTTTGATTCACTCAAAGAAAAGGGTCTTTTTAAGGTTGTTTTCGTCGATCAGGGCGACGCCACTGCTCTGGCGGCGGCACTCGCATTAAAGCCGAAATTAGTTTGGATAGAAACCCCGAGTAATCCTTTGTTGAGAGTCGTGGATATCGCTAAAATATGTCAACAGGCCGGCAGTGATGTCATCAAAGTCACCGATAATACCTTTCTCTCGCCTATGATTCAGCAACCGCTAGACTTAGGTGCAGATATTGTTGTTCATTCAACCACTAAATATATTAATGGACACAGTGATGTTGTTGGCGGGGCGGTAATTGCTAAAACTCAGACTTTATATGAACAATTGGCTTGGTGGGCCAATTGCACAGGTATAACAGGATCTCCTTTTGATAGTTTTATTACTACTCGAGGTTTAAGGACGCTCGGCATTAGAATGCGACAGCATGTCGAGAACGCCGAACAGGTAGTTGGTTATCTTAATCAACATCCACTGATTGAAAGAGTTTTTTATCCTGGCCTTAAAGATCACCCAACACATGATATAGCAGCAAAACAGCAAAATGGATTTGGAGCGATGTTTTCGTTTTGTTTGAATCTAGACAAGGCATGCCTAAAAGGCTTTGTTAATAACCTTGAATATTTCTCTTTGGCCGAGTCATTGGGAGGCGTTGAGAGCCTCATATGCCATCCTGCAACGATGACACACGCGGCTATGAGTCCAGAGGCGCTTAAAAAAGCAGGGGTGGAGCCGAATCTATTGCGTCTGTCGGTTGGTATAGAAGATGTCAACGATCTAATCAAAGATCTTGATGATGCTTTACAAAAAAGTCAGCTAGAAAGTTTGGCGGGTTCTCAAGTGAAGGATCCAACTCCGGACTCAAAGGCATTAGGCGAGGCCTGTCTTTAGATATTCTGCCAGCAGTTGCAAGGCTTCATTTTTCCGATATCTCCCCGTAAAAAGAAGGCTAATACCGACATCACCGAGCTCGGGAAAGCGAGGTGATAGGCGTAGTATTTTTAAATTATCGGGGACGGTGCTTTTCGCTAGCACAGTGACACCCAGCCCTTCTTGTATAGCATATTGAATTCCGGTTAGATCTGGATTGGTGTAGACGATTTGCCAGGGCTGTTTAGACTTGTCGAGCATTCTGATAGCTCTGTTCCGATAAATACAACCATGAGAAGCGACTATTAAGGGTACTACCGACACCTTCTGAGATGTCATGTCTGAGCCAGCCACCCACACTAGAGGGTCTGTTTTAACTAAAGCCGAGTCTTTCGCGTTGGGGTCATCTTGCAGCGCTAGTATCAAATCATGACTGGCTTTGCCAGACTTGGTTAACAGATTCTTGCTCAGTTCGCAATTTACCTCTAGGGTGACATTAGGGTATGCCTTGGCAAAGCGGCTTACTATTTTGGGTAATAATACGGTGGCAAATTCACTGGGTATGCCGAGCCGTATCTTGCCTGTGACTGCACTTTTGGAGAACTCACTGACGGCCAAGTCGTTGAGCGAAAGTATTTGATTGGCATACTCATAAAGTCTATCTCCGGCTTCAGATAAGTCCATATTTTTACCGTTTCGAACCAGCAAGGTTTCATCAACAAGCTCCTCAAGCCGCTGCATTTGCAGGGTTATGGCAGGTTGTGATCGGCCTAATAACTCACCTGCCTTAGTGATACTGTTGAGTTGGGCTACGGATACAAATGATCGTAGTAAGTCCATGGGTAGGTTCTTCATATTTAACCTTAGGTGCTCATTAAGTATTTATATTATAAATAATAACATTATAAGTATTAATTTAACATATTGGCATTGGAGCCTTATTATGGAGACTAATCAATAAGTCATTTGCACTAAGGGCTAAAATTTCTATGTCTAACGCACCTGACGTCAAGCACACTAAATTTTACGATTACCACGTTGAAGCGGGCGGCAAAATGGTGCCCTTTGCAGGGTATCTAATGCCTGTGCAGTACGCTGGCGGGATTATGCAAGAGCATCTTCATACCCGAGACAAAGCCGGATTATTTGATGTGTCCCACATGGGGCAGGTGGTTGTCGAAGGAGAGGGTGCTGCGGTGGCTTTAGAGAGACTTGTACCTGTCGATTTGGAAGCCTTGGCGATCGGTCAACAAACCTATGCTACGTTCACGTCAGAAACCGGTGGCATTTTAGACGATTTAATTATTACGCGATGGTCAGAGCATTGTTTCTTTTTGGTCGTCAACGCTGCCTGCAAAGATCAAGACATCAAGCATCTTAGGAAGTACCTAGGCGATCTAGAGGTTACTTACCTAAGCGGGCAGAGTTTATTGGCCCTTCAGGGGCCAAAAGCAAAGGATGTTATCGATGAATTAACCCCTGAGGCGAATGAGCTTTTATTCATGAATGGCTTCCACACAGCTATTGGTGGCATTGAGTGCTATGTGACTCGTTCGGGCTATACCGGTGAAGATGGCTTTGAAATCTCGGTGAAAGATGAAAATGCGCTTGCGCTTGCTGACCAGTTGTTGGCGTACGATGAAGTTCAATGGATTGGCCTTGGAGCCCGTGACTCATTGCGGCTGGAAGCCGGATTGTGTCTCTATGGTCATGATATGGACATGAGTAAATCACCTATAGAGGCAGGGCTGAACTGGAGTGTTAGTCGGTCACGACGAGAGGGCGGTTCCAGGGCCGGAGGTTTCTTGGGGTCTGACCAAATACTGCAACAACTAGCTAATGGAGTTACTAAGAAAAGAGTTGGATTTTTGATCGAGGGCCGTGCTCCAGTGCGGGAGGGTGCTGAGATTGTTGACAATCAGGGCAATGTTATTGGGGTCGTCACCAGCGGCGGGTTTGGTCCGACCCTGCAAATGCCTATTGCCATGGGTTATGTGGATGCCGAGTTTTGTGCGGTGGGCACCACGCTAGACGCCTTAGTACGCGGTAAAAATAGGCCAATGACGGTGGTAAAAATGCCAATGGTTCCTCAGCGCTATTTTCGAGGCTAATAAACACTAATAGGAGTCCATTATGGGCGAGACAGTCTACACAAAAGATCATGAGTGGTTGGTTATTGTCGATGGAGTTGCAACTATAGGCGTTACTGACTTTGCTCAAGAGCAGCTTGGCGATGTTGTTTTTGTCGAGTTACCTGACATTGGTGCCTTACTTACTGAAGGGGACGAAGTTGCGGTGATTGAGTCGGTAAAAGCTGCTGGAGAGATTAATGCACCTATTAACGGGACAGTGGTAGGAGTCAACGAAATATTGGCTGATGAGCCTGAGTTACTGAATAGTTCACCAGAAGAGGATGGGTGGATGTTTAAGGTAACCTTAGATGAAGACTACGACATTTCTGAATTAATGAATAAAGCAGAGTACCAAGACTATATTGCTGTAAACGCTTAAATCTCAACCTTAACTGGAGACATCTTGATGTTGAAGAAGACAAGAACACTTGCCGATTTGCAAAATTCTGCCGAATTTATTGCACGTCATGTGGGTCCCTCAGATAAAGATCAGCAGGCGATGCTCAAGGTGCTGGGCTGCAATAGTTTAGAGGAGTTGACCACGGAAGTGGTTCCAGCCGCTATTACAATGACTGAGAGTTTAGATATTGTTGATGGTTGCACAGAAGCCAAAGCGCTCGGTGAGTTACGTGAGATTGCGAACCATAATAAGGTTTTTCGAAGTTTTATTGGTCAAGGGTATTACGGCACTATTACACCTAATGTCATTCAGAGAAATATACTAGAAAATCCAGCTTGGTATACCGCCTATACGCCATATCAGCCCGAGATCTCCCAAGGGAGACTAGAAGCACTGATTAATTTCCAAACTATGATTACCGATCTTACTGGTATGGAAATGTCTAACGCATCAATGTTGGATGAGGGCACTGCCGCAGCCGAGGCGATGGCTTTATGTCAGCGTATGTCTAAATCAAAGTCAATGCGTTTTTTCATTGACGAGGACTGCTTTCCGCAGACCATCGAAATCATTAAAACTCGCGCTGAACCGGTAGGTATTGAGGTTCAAATAGGTAATCCAGATGATTTTTCAGGAGAGGCCTTTGGTATCTTACTGCAGTATCCAGGGGCCAGCGGAGAAGTCCGTAATCATCGGGATATTATTGCCAAAGTTCAAGATCAGAGCGGTTTGGTTGTTATGGCAGCTGATATTCTTAGTTTGGTACTGCTCGAATCACCAGGTTCTCTAGGGGCGGATGTCGCGATCGGTTCAAGCCAAAGGTTTGGGGTGCCACTAGGCTTTGGAGGGCCCCATGCTGGGTATATGGCTACCCGTGCAGCATATAAACGTAACTTGCCGGGTCGTTTAGTCGGGCTATCAAAGGATTCTAGCGGGGCGCCAGCCTATCGTTTGGCGCTGCAGACGCGCGAGCAACATATTCGGCGAGAGAAAGCCACATCCAACATTTGTACAGCGCAGGTTCTGCTAGCTGTTATTGCTAGCATGTATGCTGTTTATCACGGTCCTCAGGGTTTACAGAGAATTGCTCAAAGAGTACATCTTTTGACTTCAGTCTTGGCTAGCGGGTTAGAGCAACAAGGTATAAGACCAGTAAACACCAGCTGGTTTGATACCCTCACTTTACGATTGGGTGAACGTACTCAGTCCGTCGTCAAATCAGCTCAAGAGCAAGAGATCAACCTGCGTTTGGTTGACGAGCATACCGTGGGTATTTCCTTAGATGAAACGACTGAAATTGATGACGTTATAGCGTTGTGGGGTATTTTACTGGGCGACCATAATTTGGATGCCGATACGCTGGCGACAGAAATATCAGAAGCGCTGCCCGGTGATTTAATAAGAACCGATGACTTTTTGAGCCACCCTACATTTAGTGATTATCATTCTGAAACCGAGATGCTACGTTATTTACGCAAGCTATCAGATAAAGATATCGCCCTGGATCGAGCGATGATTCCACTAGGTTCTTGTACCATGAAGCTTAACGCTACAGCTGAAATGCTACCCATAACCTGGCCTGAATTTTCTAATATGCATCCTTTTGCGCCGGATGCGCAGACAGTTGGGTACCAAATAATGATTGCGCAGCTAGAGAGCATGCTGTGTGCAGCCACCGGCTATGACGCCATGTCACTGCAGCCTAATGCTGGATCTCAAGGTGAGTATGCAGGCTTACTGGCGATTAGAGGCTATCATGAGAGTCGCGGTGATAGTCACCGAACGGTTTGTCTGATTCCTAGTTCTGCTCATGGTACTAACCCTGCGTCGGCACAAATGTGTGGCATGTCGGTCGTTGTTGTGAAGTGTGATGATCAGGGTAATGTCGATATTGAAGACTTAAAGGGCAAAGCCGCACTGCATGCCGAAAAACTTGCGGCGATTATGGTGACCTATCCTTCTACCCACGGGGTATTTGAGGAAAAAATCACGGATATTTGCGATATTGTTCATCAGTATGGTGGGCAGGTTTATATCGATGGTGCCAACTTAAATGCCATGGTCGGCGTTTGCCAGCCAGGCAAGTTCGGTGGCGATGTATCGCACCTTAATCTACATAAAACTTTCTGTATTCCTCATGGTGGGGGTGGCCCAGGTGTCGGGCCTATTGGTGTGGGCAAACACTTATCCCCATTTTTACCCAGAGAATCTAACGATGGTGATCGTGGAGGCGCACAGATATCTGCAGCTCCATTTGGCAGTGCGAGCATACTGCCAATCACTTGGATGTATATTCGTATGATGGGCAGAGTAGGCCTTAAACATGCCACTGAGGTCGCAATTTTAAACGCCAATTACGTTGCCAAGCGTCTCCATGGGCACTATGAGGTGCTTTATACAGGCGCTAACGGCAGAGTAGCTCATGAGTGTATTTTAGATGTTCGACCGATTAAAGATGATATTGGTATTAGTGTCGATGATATCGCTAAACGTCTAATTGACTTTGGTTTTCATGCGCCCACCATGTCATTCCCCGTTGCCGGAACCTTAATGATTGAACCAACAGAGAGTGAATCCCAAGCGGAGCTTGACCGTTTTTGTGATGCAATGATTGCTATAAGAGCCGAGATAGATCAGGTAGCAAGTGGCGAATTCAGTTTCGATGACAATCCTCTGGTTGGCGCTCCTCACACAGCCGCAGTTGTGAGTCAGGATGATTGGCCGCGATCTTATACTCGAAGCCAGGCTGCCTACCCATTGGCGTCTCTGAGAGAAAACAAATACTGGCCGCCGGTCGGGCGGCTAGATCATGTTTATGGCGACCGCAATTTGGTTTGTTCTTGTCCAGCGATAGCAGACTATGAATAACATGCAGTTGAAGTAGACGTTTTTGCTGAGTTTAGGTCTGAGATTTTGGTTGGTCAGATAATGTTTTTTTATCTTGCTTTATCAAGCCTAACACGCCGTATACCAGCAAAATCTGCGTTGATTGCTTTTGGCTGTCTAGTTGTGTACAGTTGCCCGCGCTCGAATTGACCCTGAACCCCTTTGGTTGTTGGTTATTGCGACTTTTTTGATTTTACTGTTCAGGTTAATTTTAGTGATAATAAGACGAGTATGCCGGTGCTCCTATTGATGTCTGATCAGTAGATAATCGGTATCAGTTTACGGTGAGGTGTCCGAGTGGCTGAAGGAGCACGCCTGGAAAGTGTGTAAGCGTTAATAGCGTTTCGAGGGTTCGAATCCCTCTCTCACCGCCATATATGTTAATTAAGCCTCTGTTTTTGCAGGGGTTTTTTTATATCTAGAATATTTACCCATTAACCTACCCACTATAAGGGTGTGGCTAGCCTGATAATTCGAAATCCCTAGCAATAAAACCCCAATTCTCAGATATGTCGACCCTACCCCGGGGGTACCCCCCCCTTTTGTCAGAAGGGACTCCGCTATTCCCTAGTATTACTAATACGCTTGAATGGATTAGGTGATGTAATTGTCTAATTGCTGAGAGGGCATAAACCTGATTTTTCCCAATCTACATTAAAAAGCAGGCTATTGGCAATTGCCAAGTTATTACCCGCTCATTGGCTGTACAATTATTGAGCACAAACTAATGGTGCGCTAAGTTTTTTTGGCCTAGTCTATAATTAACTCAGGAAACCACTTTTGGAGTTAAGTCGTGTCCGAGGGGCGAAATATTTCAAGTAATACCCGTTTGTGAAGATATCGTTATATATCAATTGATTGCGGAGATATTTTCACGATTTTGGTGTTTTCCTCAAATATTGAGCAATTATTTTCGTTTTCTTATGGCGGTTTTTTTACCCACTGGTACTTCTAACTAGTAGTGTTGTATATTGACGATAGAAATAGTGTAGCATGCCGCTTTTCGACACACAGGGCGGCGGTGATACAGCAGCACCTCATCTGGTCAGGGAGACTAAAGTTGGTGGTTACGCGTTGGGTCTATGAAACTGAGTACTTCTCAATGAGATCGGGAGCTGTGAAGGTTCTCACCTCGGGCAGTACATAAAATGAGCAGCGCTGACAAACATCCAAATAGATTGGGTACGAGTACTTCAAGGATGTTTGCCGTCTTTACCGAAAACGAGTCGGTGCTGAAAAAGTACCTGAGGCGTTTTGCATCAAGTTCCCATGATATCGAAGACATATGCCAGGAAACCGTTCTACGCGCTCTAGAGGCTGAGAAAGCTCGAGAAATCAAAGAGCCCCGCGCGTTTCTGTTCGGGATTGCCAGGAACGTGGTGCGCAAAGAGCTTGACAAGAAGTCACGCGGCCTATTGGACTTTATAGCGGATTTTACGCCGGATGAGTACTCCTCTAATGAGCCGACGATCGAAGCGCAGCTCGACTCGCATGCCCGCATGCTGAGGTTTGGCGAAGCCTTGATGGTTCTGCCCAGTCAGTGTCAGCGAGTATTCGTACTCAAAAAGGTCCAGGGCTATTCCCATAAGGAAATCGCCCAAAAGTTGCGTATTTCGGTAAGTACGGTTGAAAAACACGTGGCAACGGGGCTTAAACGCACAAAAGAGTACATGCAACTGCACCAAAATGAGCAGGGCCCGGGTGATGCTGGGAAAACTGAAAATAGAAGAATTGTGTCTAAATTTTAAGATAACTGTAATGGCTTGAGTAATGAAAAAAGACAGACTAGTCAACCACACTTCCGATGTTACGGCCGAGGCTTGTGCCTGGATTGCTCAGTTGGAAACGGGTGATATGACGCGGGCCGATATTGATGCATTCCGGGAATGGATGCATCGAAGTCCGTGCCACGCAGCGGAAATTCGTCAGCTGGGGGAGTTGTCAGCAGAGCTCAATGTGCTGACTGAATATTCAAATTCGCTGCAGGAAGCCATAGACCACTATAACTCCATCACGTCCAGGCGCACGCGGAATGCATATTTTACACCGTTACGGATGGGTGGCTGGATTGCTGCCATGAGCTTTGTACTTGCTACCGTGTTGTTTGTCAGCGGAGAGTCCAGCCCGCCCAAACAGCCGCTACAACTGCACACAGCTGTCGGCGATTACCTCCAGCAGGAATTGCCAGACGGAACAACAGTTAAATTGAATACCAATAGCCGAATCGAAATCCAGTATGTGGCAGCCGAGCGTCGCGTACACTTACTACAAGGAGAGGCTTCATTCGAAGTTGCACACAATCCCGATCGACCGTTTGTGGTTGAAGCAGCGGGAAAAATGGTGCAAGCCGTGGGCACCGCATTTGTTGTGAGACTCGCCAAGCGTGATTTCGAAGTGACAGTTACCGAAGGGCGAGTTCAGTTTGAACAAATATTGACTCGTAGCGAAATTATCGGCCCCGTTACTATCGCGAAAGACGGCTCACATAATGGGGAAAAGGTAGTAGAGGCTCGTACATCCATTATGCTCGAAGCCGGGCAGAGATTATTCATACCGGCACAATCTGTAGCTGAGGCGGTGCAGGTTATTTCCGAAGACGAATTACGGAGGAAGTTATCCTGGCAAGAAGGACTACTTGATTTCACCGATACGCCCCTGGGTGAGGTGGTCAGTGAGGTGAATCGCTACAATATTATTCAAGTGGTGATAACAGATCCGGCACTAAGTGAACTCAAATTCGGCGGGATCTTCCGGACGAAAGACACCGAATTGCTTATGGAGGCTTTGGAGTCAGCGTTTGAGATTAAATCCGAGTATGTCGATGACACGACTATTCACCTGAAATCGACCAAGCGCAACAGTGACGTCTCAAAAGAATCCGTGTCGATCTAGAAAAAATGAAATCCTTATGGAGGTTTTTTGTGGCGAGAGGTACTTCTACTCTGAGACCGCGAGCCAGAACTCTTCAACTTGACTTTGGCTCGTCTCCGATGGGTAACAGATATAACGCGTGGGCTTTTCGCCGTATTGTTTTGGCTGCCTTGCTCACTGTAGTTCCAGTAGATCATGTTGTCGCCCAGGAAGTCTTTGAATTAAACATTCTGTCTACCAGGGCAGAACACGGCATCAAAGAACTTTCACGGCAAACTGGACAATCCGTTATCTATCAGGCGGCTGAGGTTAAAGGCGTTACAACAAACGAGTTGGTTGGACGCTTTTCTCTAGAGCAGGCTTTGGAGCATATCCTCAGGGGAACAGATCTTTCTGGCGGTCTCACTCACGGCGGAGTCATTACGATTTCGTTCGAAAATTCAACGCATGAGATGAGGGAGAAAGAGACCATGAACTCCAAAATAAATGTATTTGCAACACTGATCAGTTTTCTAATGGGTAGTGGTGCTGCGCACGATGCTTCAGCACAGCAGACCACTGATGAGGTGGCAAGTGCTAGCGGCTCTCCCAGGATTGAAGAAGTTATTGTTACTGCACGAAAGCGTTCAGAAGACCTGCAAAATACTCCTATCGCAATTACCGCAATGACTTCTAGTATGCTGGCTGATAGGGGAGTGCTAAACGCAGAAGACCTGCAATTTCACGTCCCCAACTTTACCTTTGGAAAAAATATCACGGGAGGAACCAACATAGCAGTGCGAGGTATTGGAAATGAAAATATAGCTATCGCCGGAGATGCTGGCGTTGCCGTGCATCTTGATGGTCACTACATCCAAAACCCGAGTTTCATGACTCAGGATTTCTATGACGTCGAGCGTGTTGAGGTACTCAGGGGGCCGCAAGGCACGTTGTATGGGAAAAACGCTATAGGTGGCAGTGTCAATATTATCACTAAGCAACCAACAGAGGAATTTGAAGCTGGATTGGAAGTTCAAGGTGGAAATTTTTCAAGCCGCAGTGTGCGAGGCTATGCCAGCGGTTCGCTTGGGGATAATCTGCAGGGCCGTATCGTCGGAGTTAACAGCAAAAGGGATGGTTACACCAAAAATGTGACCTACGGTTCCGATCAAGACGTTTCTGATTATACTGCGGTGCGCGGTTCCATATTATTTACTCCAACTGAAAAGTTGGAGGTATACCTCACCGGCCATGATTACAAATCCGATGACACCGTTGCGCTTGTAATCGATCGCTACCCGACAGAGGAGGTGTTGGCCGGTTTTGTAGCCAACCCGTGGCTTTCTGCTGATCCCTATGAACGAGACCCGTCTAAGGTACGAAACGATATTAGAGCAGAAGGATCCTCCGACTCAAGGGGGTACTCCGTGGATATAACTTGGGAATTGGAAGACATGATTTTTCGCTCCCTGTCCTCCGATGTCAAGTCAAGTAATTACAGGAAAAACGATATAGACGGCTCCGATCAGATTTTTTCCTTTACCAGTAACGACTATAACATTGATCACTTCAGTCAGGAATTTCAGCTAATGTCTACAAATGACGGTGGTATTCAATGGATTACGGGGTTGTACTACTACGCGGAAGATTCAACCGGAATTATTAATGTTGATTTCTTTGATGTTTTTGGCGCCCCACTACCAGACACCACTTTATTCAATATTCCAGACACTTTGGAAGCCACGTCCATTGGCGCCTTTGCGCAGATTGGTGTTCCTGTCGGTGAAAGATTGGAGCTGACGTTTGGTCTGCGCTACTCAGGGGATACTAAAGAGTATTCTAATGGATTTTTTGCCCCTGATTTTGGCCTGTTCGGCCCCGCTGTCCATGATAAAGAGACCTGGAGCAAGAACACATGGAAGTTGGGTGCAAACTATGCACTTTCTGATGATTCAATGCTCTATGCCACTGTCTCTACAGGTTACAAAGCGGGGGGATACTCCTTTAGTAATATTCCGTTTGACCCGGAACTCGTTACTGCCTATGAAGTGGGCATGAAGAGTCAGTTTAGTGACAACAAAGTACGACTCAATATCGCGGCCTTCTACAACGACTATACTGACAAGCAAGAAGAAAATCGAGATCCAGTGACTGCGGTGGCCATCTGGGAAAATGCTGGTGAGGCAGAGCTCTATGGTTTGGAATTAGAGATGCTCGCATCGCCTTTTGAAGGTTTACAACTCGACACTACGTTTTCCTACTTACATGCTGAATACACCGACTTTATGACGTCTGATCAACTCAATGCAGACATCGGGCTACAGGATCTCTCGGGAAATACTTTACCTCGGTCTCCCAAATACAAAATTGCTTTGGGAATGCAGTACAGATGGGATTTGGCGGAAAACGGAAGGATTGCTGCGAGGATTAATTATGCCTGGCAGGATGAGCAGTATTTTCGGTCGTTTAATACCACTAGAGATTTGCAGAACTCCTATTCCAAATCAAGCGGTTCATTGTCTTGGCTGAGTTCCTCGGAGGTCTGGTCGGTGAAGTTATTCGTGGATAATATCCAGGACAAGGAAGTAGTTGGAAACATGACGCAAAATAGTCCGATTCTCGGTGGCACTATGAACTATACGTATGAGCCGCCGCGTACCTATGGCATAACAATTTCTTACCAGATATAGCTTATATAGATTCTGCTGGATTTGGGTAACGTGTAGCTGCTTCTAAAATTAATCGGTGTGGGAGATGGGACATGGTAATGGTACGTATCAATAAAGTTGATCTGAATTATGAGGTCTACGGTACTGGCCCGATTCCGATGGTATTCATACATGGATATGCCTGCAGAGGGGAAATTTATAGGGAGCTTTTTGATGAGCTTACCGACACGTTTACCATTTACGCGCTTGACTTGCGCAGCCATGGAGGGTCAGCCCACGTAACAGATAATTGCACTATTGCCCAATGGGTGGACGACATTATTACCTTCATGGAGGTAACGAATCTTCAGCGTCCGGTGTATGCGGGACACTCGCTGGGCGGAGCGCTTGGTCTTGCCGTTTCCCTAATACGGGACAATGTCTTTCGAGCGATTTGTTGTATCAACACGTTTCCGGCCTCTGGCAGTAACGGTGTGCCCGACGAGGTGATTCGTGCTGCACTTGCGTCGCATGGAAATAAGCCCGTGATGCTCCAGAATTACGAAGACATGTTTGTCCGCCAACCCACGAACCTCGTAGAAGACTGTGTTGATGCCGCTTTGCTCGTGGCAAGCGGTCCCTACGAGCTCTATTTGACGGTGGAGACGTTGAACTTTGATATAACCGCGGAGCTTGACCAGATTCAACCACCCGTATTAGTGCTTGGCGGAGTAAAAGACCGCGTTTGCCACCCTCCCGCCATTCACGAAACGGCACTTGGCCTATCACATTGTAAAGAAGTGACCTTCAGCGATGAAGGCCACATGATGCCACTGGAAAGTCCGCGCCGCACCGCCATGGAAGTCAAAGGCTTCGTCAATGGATTGTAGGTCAGCGGCGCGGTTTGGTTGTACCACAGATTCAACCTAGGCCATCAGGATCAGGATCTCGAAGATCTCCTCGCGCAGCGCTGCATCACTCAGTCATGGTTCGACATGGCTATGGTATATCAAATACGCTCGGAGACTTTAGAACGGTACGCGTTAAAAAAGACGCGACCGACCCTTTTAACCTTCAAGAAATACAATTAATTGTTGACGCTGCGATAGGAATTAACCGGCTAATGCTAATCTTTTCCTTCAGCACAAACAGCAATATGGATGTTACTGCGCTGCAGGACGCCGCCACTGATATCAGAGCTATTAGAGTAGTTTGTGGCGCTTCTGAGTTTTCTGATCGTTGTATCTTTATTTCCGAACGCGATTAAATAAGCATAGGGGAATTCATCGCCGTCAAATGGCTGTAATGCAAGATCTGATACTGCCTCTTCAATCTCTACTGCATTCAAGTCTTATGCTCCTAGTTAAACCACCTTAATTGCTATGTAGGCCTGAATCTGAAAACCTTTATTCATTTTGCTATATCTGGATACCATTTACTAACAATACGCTCTATTTCTTTAAGTTCTGCCACCTTTGCTGGCCGGGCGGCACGGATAGATCTTGCATCAATAGGGTAACTGGTTTCGGCATAGATTGAGATACTCAGTCAATTACTGGCTTTCTACCTCTTCTTTTAGGGCCTACCATCACACCAGCACGGTGGGCAATATCTTCTAACTGATCAAACTCTGCGACCTTATGGCTGTACTTACTAATCGCCTCTAGTGTACGTCTGCCATGCTTGTAGTTAGGATGATCTTCGCCTTTTAGTATTTGAGGCCTTGCTCCGTGGTATCGACATGCTTTACAGCCAAACGCAGCAGGGTTTTTGCAACGCTGCCCTGTCCGGCGATTCTTTGCTGTGCACTGTGCTTTTAGGTTAGGTAGCGGCAAGGCGTGCACTCCTTTATTAATTAATCGCTCACCCATGGAAGACTTGCCACTACGATGGAAACTGGTATCAATATAAGACTCACAATAGTCAAAACCATGCTTTTATTGAGTTTTGAGTTTCCGGTCCAAAAGTCACAATACTCAACCCCCCCTATAGGGGGGGTGTATGGACAGTAAAATAATTGACTAATCATCTCTCAGGTAGCCAGTACCAAGCATCGCCTTCATTATCTAAACCCGACGTCAGATAACCATTACTACAGAGTTGTTCGATTAGTCTCTTGGCGGTATTTTTCCGTTTACTCTGGGCGACAGTGCCAAGTGTTCCGACGACCGCAATCACAGCTGAATCTAATGAAGTACAGTTGGTATAAAAAGGCGCTCCGGCCATACCCGTAAACGAACTATCACTGACTATGCTCTTTATTGCCTTGAATGCAGGTTTTTGCCTACTGCTAGTTGGCTCTGACATTTGTGGCACGAAAGAGCTTACAGGTTCGATTGTGCAAGACGTTTCGTCATCACCATCCTCATCTTTACCTACAACATGTGATTGAAGCCTAAACCCACAATTAACTTGATCAACGTCATCCTTTGATTTGGCAAGACTCCAAGATTTAGTATTCGACTTATCATTCTTTGTCACGGCTATAGCAGAATCGAGCGCAGCATAGAGTGAACTGTGCCCTCTCAGACCTTTTGCTTGATCTTTGCCCGTATGATGTATTAGGACAACTAACCCCTCTATAGCTTGCTCTAGACACTTTGCGGCAGCTAATGTCAGCCCCATATCACTGCTTGAATTTTCATCTCGCCCGGGTGTAGCACGATTGAGGGTATCAATAATAAGTACCGATGCCTTGGGCGTCTGATCGATAATTGCTTGGATGTCGGCAGCGTTAGTGAGATCAAAGTTCGCAAGCACGGCACTAAAATTCGTCGGCAGTCTCTTGCTCCGACCAACCTCCCATGCTTTAACTCTATTCTGTATGCCGGCCGATCCTTCGAGCCCTATATAGATAACTGAAGTCGGCTTACATTTTTTTTCAAACCAATCACTACCAGAACAAATAGCGGCCGCTAGATCAATCGCAAGAAAACTCTTACCGCTGCTGCTAGGGCCATATATTGCAGAAACTCCACGAGTAGGTAGCACGCCCTTAATTCTCCATTCCATCTTAGGCAACGCAAGTATGTCGTCTCTATTTAAGAATATATATTTTTGTGCCGTCACTGGTGGAACAATACCAACCTCATCAGTATTGGTTAAGTCGTTAAAAGGAGATACCGCAGTCCATCCATTGTTTCTTGCTTCAGCGATCAGAGTCGCAATAGTAATGCCTCTCTCAGGATCAAAGCTCTCTATTAATCCTTGTAAGACCTCATCTGTGGTTTGCTCAGAATTTCTATCCCAGTGCCCTGGTGAGGTCTTACTCCAGTCTCTAATAAGATCGGCTCCCATGTCCCAATCAAGCGAGGTAACAGACCAAATAATATTACGCCATTTCTCATATTCACAATCGGCTGAGCAGTACCCTAGGAACTCCTTTATCTTTGATATATTGGATTCATTCTCTTTCCACGCATTGACTCCAGACTCTATTTTTACTGATGGCTGTGCCTCTAATGATTTTTTATCAAACTTGATCCTATCGAGGCATGCCTCAATATTTACTGGGTCGCCTTCAATAGACCAAAAAACATAGTCCTTAATGCGCTGTATAGGGCATCTAGGCAAATAAAAGTATCGAGAGAGATCAGTGCATGCTGTATCGATAAAGTCCGTTATACCTAGATTCTGGGCAATGTGGAGTAACAACGATTTATGGTCGACTGGCTTAATCGGTTCTGATATATCCAGTACCAATCTAAAGCGTGGATTGTCTGGCGTGTGATTATAAGTCGAGTGCAGAATCGCTCTATACCCATTATCCCTAATAGCCATTTCCAACTCAGCCTGAGTAACAACGCTCCCTTTATTATCGATGTCGAAGACTAATAATGAGGTTGAAATTACCCGGTCATTAGCCCTAGGACCATCTGGGATGTTTGCTGCCACCCAGCCGCGACCTTCTTTAGCTCCTCCTATGACACGCTTAAGTCCTTCGCAGAGAGAAGGCCAGCTTATAGATCGAGCTTGCATCGGGTGGCTATGAGAGCTACTAGTGGCAATATCTAAGATCATGGCTTGCATAGCTCCACCTCCGTCATAACCCAATCTAATAGCATTAAAACCTTCAATGAAAGCTCATATACACCTCCCGCTCCGAAACCTAGATGTCTAGCAGTCTGTTTCCAATTACCTTTAAGCTCACTTGATGCCTGTTCTGCTAGATCAATCAAACTCTTAACTTCGGAATTTACATGAGCAGTTATCCGATCAAGATCATGTTGTGCTAAACCCTCATACTTTAATAAAGGCAATGCCGATACGAGCTTAAATGCCAGATCATAGGCAATGTCATGTGGCATTTTTTTGGCATAGACAGCCTTATCATACGAATCGCAGTGTTTAAGGCTATTGCAGGCGTTTTTGTTTCCGACAGAGCATTTACCAATGTTAATAAGGTTATCTGGAAGAGGCTCTAACCGTCCGTGAAATTCTCTAATCTTGTACAGAGAACTCGCTACAAACGGATACTTTTTTCGATCTGTTAGGCCTTTCTTATAGGCTTCGTGACAGGGGTATTTATATGAAGTTGACATCTCAAACCTCCATCAGCGTTAAAAAGACTGATTTACGCTTAGCGTGGAGTTCTGCCACAAGCATCTGTATTGCGCCTTCTGATAATCCGGCTATTTGTGCAGCATTGAGTATATTGATTTCGTTAAGAGGCCAGCCAACAGCTTTTTTACCTAAGTTGACGGGCTTTGTGAATAAACCATTTTGAATATCACGGTAGTGCGAGCTGCTGGAGCGTGCCCGCTGAGATAGCGTTTCTGGGAGCTTTAAAAACATAATATTATCCTTACATAAGATTAAATAGCCACACCTAACAAGGAGTGGAGAATTAACCTCACTAAAGGACGAATTCAGTGGTTGAGCATGCTCAATAGGTATCTTTATCGACCTTGGGTTACCTTTCCCATTACCTGAAAAATCAGAGGTCTTTGGCAGTCATCACTGACCTTACCGTGTCATTTAAGCCCATGCAAGCGGTACTTTTTTAGATAAATTATGAATGGTTACGTTTAGATATCCCTAGGCACGAAACAGCATTCGTTACTAATAAAATAGTTTGAATTATTTTCCATTATCGAGTGATATCAGTTCCGTTACTAACCTTTTTACAACTCTGGCCGACTTCGGTGCGTTTTCTTTGGCTTCCTCTCTTATTAACTTTTATTCATATCCTTGCATCCATGATGGGGGATAGTCTTCCTCACAGGCCATTCTGACTTGGAACGACTCATTGAGGCAGTTATGGTCGTGAGTCATGCCATGGGCCTCCACATGCCTTGATACACACAACGTTATATACTCTCCAACCATGTCGTCACATATCTCTTCATTAACTGTTTTTTCTTCTTCACCACAACCAGTAATCAATAATACAACAAAGCACCTACTTAACAATTTCATAAGCAAACCTCCCAGTATGATCTTCTTTAAATCATAGAGCATTTTCCTACCACTGCGGCAGATGCTGTGGCGACGGCTCTCCCGGATACTTTCTGAAGCAGTAGTCATAAATCGCGATCTCCTTGGCTCTAAGTGGTACAGACAAGCGGGCAAAGCTGAAAGGCTTTGGCATTTCCCTTAAAATGCATTCATCAGCACTTGAGTAGCCTTCCTTTTTTGCATCAAGCGCAACGAGTATCACGGCCATTAACCCCGCACCGGCGATAAAATACATCCATTCTTTTTTCATCTCATACCCCGTGGACACTCAATGTCCTCCTCATTAGTAAAGGGGCGGCCTTCTACTACATGACATTTTTCTATCATGCGGTATATATCGTAATTTTTGTAGTGCCAATGTTCCTCTACTGCATACGAATGTGGAATATAGAGCTTCAAAGTTATTAATACCAAACACGCCGCGATAAGACCTAATATCGCTTTAATTCCTATAGTATTTTTCATCATAGTTAGCCTCTAGTCTTCCTCTAATCTAAAGAACTTAGCTTATCATGTGTAGGTGCAAGACTGATATTGCTCAGCTCCACGTTACTCTAGGTAATCACACCACTCCTGCATAGGTGGAATCTCTCTCAATTGCTTATCAACGACAGCGGGTCAACACCTATAATGCTAAATATAAGCATCACTATGCTAAAAGCGAGCAGTACACCCATGAAAAATAACACACCCTTTAAAATTGGCTCGAAATCATATGTGTCCATAAATGATGTCGAGAATTTACTCAGATTCACTTCCGGTTGGTAAGGCGTGGCTTTATCACTAAGATGGGCATATTCCAGAGCCGAATCGGCTGTATCAAATGGTCTGCCTGCACAGAGGTACTGGCCCAGCACATCATTTTTTTGAATATCATAGGCATCAACTAGCCATACTCGATATAGGTCATTGTCTAAACTTGCATTAGCCGGCCGGCGGGGCTTAGGTCGAGAGTTGCTGGTATTTTTAGGATGACCATTCCTTGGCAACAAGAGGACAATGATCCAGCCTAGGGGGCCCAAATAAGCACCTAACCAAAAGCCCGTCGATTGTTTTTGTACCTGTTTCCCAATTAAATAACCGATACCTCCGGGGATGAGGGAAAGGACAAGGAAAAACATGGTACCAATAGGCAAAACCCAGTAACTTATCCAGCCGATGTCGGGATCTTGAGCCCACATCCAAATCATGGAGGCCGTGTAGCAGAAGGATAAAATTATTAAACCAATTACCTTCGCAATAATCTGTGTCATAGCATCTCCATATTCTTTGATTGATCATCTCATACTAGTCAGCTAAACGCCTAAAACAGCCTTTTTCAAATAATCTTCATTGTGTGAGACATATTCGGCAGTGGTGGCTATAGGTAATCACACCACTCCTGCATCAGCGTAGTTCTTTTATTAAGCGTGGTAGACCTTTGATATGCCGCCTCTGCCTTATCCTTTAGCTGATGGGCAAGACAGTGCTCAATAACTTCTCGAGGGAAGGTTGTCTCTTCTGCAGCCCAATCTCTGAATGTTGAGCGAAACCCATGCACAGTTGCAATACGGCTGCTTACCGGATCTAAAAATCCGTCCCCGGCTGGTAGGTCCTTCGCATGCAGACTTTTGATTACCTTACCTAACGTCATATCAGAGAGTATCCCAGAGGTTCCTTTAAATACTAGGTCTGAGCCATTGCCCACCGTAAGTGCGCTTAGAATACTCATACAGCCTGATGAGAGTGGCACTACATGTTCCTTACCGGCCTTTATCCGCGATGCGGGTATTGTCCAAGTCTTATTGCTAAGGTTGATTTCGCTCCATGTGGCGCCTCTGGTATCACCCGACCTGGCTGCAGTGAGTATGGTGAACTCAAGAGCTTTTGCCCCTGTCGTTGGCACTAGTCTTAACTTGGTTAAGAATCTACTAGCATATGCATGAGGTAATGCAGGGTGGTGCTCTGGCCTCTTAAGTTTTTGTGCAGGAGGCAGAATAGTATCTAGATGGCCGTTAAGTCGTGCTGGATTGTCACCTGTTCTAAATCCATGGGTAGTGGCGTAAGCTAGAACCCTTTCGACACGAGCCCTCACTCTGCTAGCAGTTTCAGTTTTAGTGGTCCATATAGGTGTTAGGATCTGCAATATGTCTTGAGTTGTTACATTGGATACAGGCATTTTCCCTATTATAGGAGACGCGTATTGTTTCAGTGAGCTCTCCCACTGAGCGCGAGATTTAGCATTACTCCACTGCTGTTCAATACGCAGGATATATTCGGCAGCACATTCATCAAAAGTTCTAAGATTAGCTATCGCTGCTGCTTTACTAGCGCTTGCCTTCTTGCGCACATCTACAGGATCATGCCCCGAAGCAATCTGGACCACCATCGCTTTAGCTGCATCTCGTGCATTCTTTAAGCTAATTGCTGGGTAACTACCTAAGCCGATATCTCGAACCTTTTTTACCACGGTTACTCTAAGTATCCAGCTTCTGCTACCGGCTTTTGTAACTTGGAGCTTGAGACCGGAAACCCCTCCAACCGAATGTAGGCCGGGCGCCTTGATATGGCTCACCGCTATTGCGCTTAACTCTATTATTTTCTTTGGCATAACTCATCTACCCATTAACCTACCCATTAATAAGTTTAGCATTATATGGGTTCATGTGGGAATCAATGGGTGCATTTGTGGCATATAAGCCTATGATAACGTGTTATACAGTATATATAGCTTTAATAGTGGGTAATCCGGCATAGGTATGGCGGACTCTCTCACCGCCATATAGCTACTTTAAAAGCTCTACAGCCCTTGTTAGCTCTCGTTTCTTACGGGACTGATGAGGAGCAATAGAAAAATGAGTAGACATTTTAGATACCCTAAATACACCTACCTTAAAGACAACAGCTTTTATTTTTCTAGATCAGTTCCAACTGATTTAAGACTTTTCTAGATCATAATAGGGCTCAATACCTGAGCCTCTGATTTTTCTGAGGTTTTAGAGGAAAAGGGTCCTTCAAGACTTATTTTACTTCTCTCAAGGCCAAACTAATCAAA
>ENA-ORXF01000082-ORXF01000082.1-marine-metagenome-genome-assembly--contig:-NODE-82-length-68256-cov-5.084953_pt1 | contig 68256 bp, 66 predicted proteins | sample MGYA00237864_ERZ511476 | MGnify/ENA primary metagenome ERZ511476 (study PRJEB26306, sample SAMN06343908) | marine metagenome | isolation source: coastal waters | place: Atlantic Ocean: West Antarctic...
AAGAAAGAGAATTCGAGATCTCTGATGGCAACCTAAGTGATTCTGATTTGCTTCCTGAGATAGCTGAATAATTTATTTACTTTTAGTTTTAACTCCTATAAATATACCGTTGAGTATTATGAATGTAATTGGAAGAATCATTCCAAGGACATAGAATTTAAATTCAACCCATTTTTCTTCTGTAAAAAAGTTTGCTACATATAGGTTAAGAATTCCGCAGCCTATAAAAAAAACAATCCATGAATAAGATAGGATATCCCAATTTTTTTTACTTAATGTAACTTGCTCTTGTAGTAATTTTTTAATTATACTTTCTCTTTTCATCACATGATTAACAATAAAAAACAGTGCAAAACCCCAATAAACAATAGATGGCTTTATTTTAATAAAAAAAGGATTCTTGAAATATAGAGTGCTAAATCCAGCAATTAAAATTATAAATAAAGTTATATAATGTATTTTTTTTACCGACTTAGTATAAAAAAGTATTAAAAACTGAATAGAATACGAAATCATTAGAATAAATGTCGCAAAGTATATCCCGCTAGACTTCTCTGAATTTAAATTTAAATTAACCAAGCTATTTAGATCATTTATAAAACTTATTGGGATATCTGTATAAAAAATATATGATAAAAAAAAGAATAAAACCGGAATAAAATCAATAAAAGCTTTCAAAATAGTCCCCAATAAACATATAAAAATATGTTAAGTTAAATTAATACTAGTGATGCAATAGTATCAATAATAACATATTATATGTCTATGGATATTAAACCTGCAGAGATCAAAAATTTAGAAAAAATTAAGGTCCCTTTAGCTTATGTGAAAGGTGAGCCATATTTAAATATTCCTAAAGATTTATACCTTCCGCCTGACGCTTTAGAGGTAGTACTAGACTCTTTTGAAGGACCACTAGACTTGCTCTTGTATTTAATAAAAAGTCAGAATTTTGATATTCTAGAGTTGCCGGTAGCAAAGATCACTGAGCAATATATTCAATATATAGACTTGATGCAGGAATTGAAACTTGAGCTTGCTGCAGAATACATGCTAATGGCAGCAACACTCGCAGAGATAAAATCAAAGTTATTACTTCCCGTGGTAGAAGATGCTATAGAAGAAGAAAGTGATCCTAGAGCTGAGCTAATAAGAAGGCTGCAAGATTACGAAAGATATAAAAAAGCCAGTATGAAACTAGAAGTTCTACCAAGAGTGGAGCGTGATTTTTATTTGCCTAGTAAAGCACCATACAAAACAATAAATAAAGATGAGGTTTTTCAGAATATCGATCTAGAAAAGCTTGTAGTGGTTTTTCATAAATTGATGGAACAAACAAAATTTTTAACTCCTCATGATGTTAAGAAAGATTTCTTGTCTGTTAGAGAGAAAATGACAATGATATTAGATATTCTGAAACAAGATGATTTTTTAGACTTCAAAGATTTATTAGATCTTAATGAAGGAAAATCTGGTCTCATAGTGTCGTTTCTAGCAATACTAGAACTAATTAAATTGACGTTAATTGATTGCGTTCAAGCAAATCAAGATTCTGCAATTTTTATCAAATTAAAATAAGAAGAGAAAGAAAGGGGTTTAAGTTTGGAAAAAAGTAAATTAAAAAAAATTATTGAGTCCTTAATATTCTCATCAACAAAACCTATTTCTCTTAGAGAGATAAAAAATTTTTTTACCGACGATAGCATTTCGCCAGAATTAATAGAGGAAGTTATAAGCGATATTGAAGGAAAATATATAGATTCTGGGGTTGTATTAAAAAAAGTATCTACCGGATATAGGTTTCAAGTTGCAGAAGAATGTAATGAATGGGTTTCTAGCTTTTATCCAGAAAAACCACAAAAATATTCTAGAGCATTAATGGAAACTTTAGCGCTAATTATATATAGGCAGCCAATAACCAGAACGGAAATTGAGTCTGTTAGAGGCGTTAGTGTAAGCAGTAATATTATCAAGACATTGCTTGAAAGGGATTGGGTAAAAATATTAGGTTATAAAGATGTCCCTGGAAAGCCAGCAATTTTTGGAACTACAAAAGAATTTCTTAACTCTCATAATCTTGCCTCATTAGGTCAGTTACCAAAACTTGATGATATTATAGAGTTGTCTGAGGAAGAAAAAAATAAGTTAGGCTTGCTAGATACTATCCAGGCAGATGAAGAAAATAAAAATCCTGATCTCGCTATCAGCGAAGATTCAAATAACGAGAATATTCACTAAAAAACCAAGTATTTTATAGTTTTTTTAAAAATATACCCCATTTTGGGTATTTTTTCTTGAGTATTTCGGCATATTAGAATATATTGTCGTACCATCAGGATGGACAATTATTAAAATACAAATGGTAATAACATGAAACTTTCAATTCCAAGAGAAAATAGAGCCGGGGAGACAAGAGTAGCAGCTTCTCCAGAAGTAGTTAAAAAATTTATTGCGTTGGGTTTTGATGTCACAATAGAAAGTGGCGCAGGATTAAATGCAGGGTTTACGGATGAAATATTTAAAGATGCAGGTGCTACTATAGCTGCAGACACAAAATCTACATTAGAAAATGCAGATATAATTTTTAAAATCCAACGTTTAATGACAGCAAACGATGATATTAATGAGATTTCAATGTGTAAAAAAGACACTATGGTATTAGCCCATATGTCAGCTTTGAGCACTAAAAAAGATTCAGAGGAATATGCAAAAGCATCATTAACTACTTTTGCTATGGACTTGATGCCAAGAATTAGTAGGGCCCAATCAATGGATGTGTTGTCATCGCAATCTAATTTATCTGGTTACCAAGCAGTTATAGAGGGTGCAAGTAATTACAACAGTGCATTCCCAATGATGATGACGGCAGCCGGAACAGTAGCGCCAGCAAAAGTCTTTATAATGGGTGTTGGGGTTGCAGGCTTGCAAGCAATTGCGACAGCAAAGAGAATGGGAGCTGTTGTTACAGCATATGACGTAAGAGCTGCTACAAAAGAGCAGGTTGAAAGTTTAGGTGGAAAATTTCTTATAGTCGATGAAGAGGCTATGAAAGAGGCTGAAACATCTGGAGGATATGCTAAAGAAATGACAGCAGAATATAAGAAAAAAGAACAAGAAGTAATTAAAAACCACATCAAAGACCAAGATATAGTAATTACAACAGCATTAATACCGGGCAGGCCTGCTCCAAAATTAGTTACAGCGGAGATGGTTGAATTAATGAAAACCGGCTCAGTTGTTGTTGATTTAGCTGCAGAAATGGGCGGTAACTGCGAGTTAACAAAAAGAAATGAAGTAGCTGATGTTAATGGAGTCAAGATAGTTGGATTTGATAACCTACCAGGTCAGTTACCTAAAGACGCAAGTACATTATTTGCAAAAAACTTATTCAACTTCCTTTCTCCTCATGTTGATGGTGAAACTAAAAAATTAGAGATAGATTGGGAAGATGAGACAGTAAAAAATACCTTAGTGACAAAAGGTGGCAGTATAGTAAGTGAAATCGTTAAAGGAGTTTCATAATGGATTTTTTAAGTTTGTTTTCAATTTTTGTATTGTCAGTATTTGTAGGGTTTTATGTGGTGTGGGGTGTTACGCCAGCATTGCATTCACCATTACTTGCTGTAACAAATGCAATATCATCCGTGATTATCGTTGGCGGTCTAATTGCCGCGGTTGCTAGTAAGGGAATTATAGATATATCTAGCACTATGGGATTAATCGCTGTTCTTTTAGCATCCATAAATATTTTTGGTGGTTTTATGGTCGCACAAAGAATGTTAGCAATGTTTAAAAAGAAAAAATAAATAGGAAAAAAAAATGTCGACAACAATTATTGGTTTTGCATATTTACTTTCAGGGGTGCTATTTATATTAGCATTAAAAGGACTTTCATCTCCTGTAACAGCTAGAAAAGGTAATACATATGGAATGATAGGAATGACGATTGCCGTAGTAACAACTTTATTAGGGCATGGGTCAGGTGTAGATTTCTCTAGTTACACAAATTTAATAATAGCAGTTGCTATTGGTGCAGCTATAGGTTCCATTCTAGCAAGAAAAATTAGCATGACAGCTTTACCGCAGTTGGTAGCTGCATTTCATAGTCTAGTTGGTTTAGCGGCAGTATTTATTGCTATCGGCGCATATTTAAATAGAGATGCGTTTTTTGATGGTGGAGTTATAGGTACAGGCAGCATGATAGAATTAAGCTTAGGATTAGCAATTGGAGCAATTACATTCTCTGGCTCAGTAGTAGCATTCGCAAAATTACAAGGCTTAGTTAGTGGGAATCCTCTAGTATTTAAGGGTCAACATTTAATCAACCTTATTATATTTATTGGGATATTGGCGTTAATAGCTTTAACAGCTATGGACCCTATGGCTACAGATCCTAATACTATGAAATATTTTTGGGCAATAGTTGGATTATCATTCTTTATAGGTTTTCTAGTTGTACTCCCTATTGGTGGTGCAGATATGCCAGTAGTTGTGTCAATGCTGAATTCATATTCAGGTTGGGCAGCATGTGGTATTGGATTTACTTTAGCGAATACAGCTTTAATTATAACAGGTGCATTAGTAGGTTCATCAGGAGCAATATTAAGTTATATAATGTGTAAAGGGATGAATAGATCAATCGTTAGTGTACTACTTGGTGGCTTTGGTGGAGACAGTGACGGTGCAGCAGCAGCAGCAGCAGCAGGCCCAAAAGGGAATGTGAAACAAGGTAGTGCAGACGACGCATCATTTATTTTAAGTAATGCACAAAAAGTAATTATAGTTCCAGGATACGGAATGGCAGTTTCTCAAGCACAACATGCATTAAGAGAAATGTGTGACATACTTAAATCAAAAGGTGTTGAAATTAGATACGCGATACACCCTGTAGCAGGAAGAATGCCAGGACACATGAATGTTCTGTTAGCAGAAGCAAACGTACCTTATGATGAAGTATTTGAGCTAGAAGAAATCAATCATGAATTCGCATCAGCAGACGTAGCGTTTGTAATAGGCGCCAATGATGTAACTAATCCACTAGCAAAAACAGACCCACAAAGTCCAATCTACGGTATGCCGATTCTAGATGTAGAAAAAGCTGGAACAACATTATTTTTAAAAAGATCTATGGCATCTGGTTATGCCGGCGTAGATAATGATTTATTCTTTAGAGATAAGACTATGATGTTATTAGGCGATGCTAAGAAAACTACTGAAGGCATAGTGCAAGCTTTAAATATGCTCTAAGTTAATTAAGTAATAAAATTTGTTAAATCCAATGGGGAATTGATTATATAATCACTTCCCCATTTTTTTATTTGATTAATGTCATCAACAAATCCATAAGAAGCAGCTATAGATACCATGCCTGCAGCATTTGCAGCAAGAATATCTCTTTCATCATCGCCCACATAAATGCAAGACTCTGGATCACAAGAAATAATCTTTGACGCATAGAGCAAAGGCTCTGGGTTGGGTTTTTTTACTTTTAAAGTATCTCCAGCTACCAAGCAATAAGGTTGATATTTAAAATTCAACATTTCAATAATTGGGTTAACAAGATAGCCTGGTTTGTTAGTTACAATACCCCATTTATAATTATTTAAAACAAGCAGATCTATTAATTCAATAACACCGTCAAATAAATGAGTTTTTATAAATATATTATCTTTATATATATCTAAATATTCAGATATATATAGTTTCCTAGTGTTTTCACTTAAATTAGGGCAAGCAAAATTTATTAGACCGCCAGCGCCTGTTGAAATAAAATTCTTTGCAGTATTTAAATGGACAGTATCTTTCTTGTGATTACGCAATAAAATATTTAGGCAGTTCACCATATCATAAGAAGTGTCAGCAATAGTTCCGTCAAAATCAAAAAGCATTGCATCTATTTTTCTATTGATCATTATTTTTTTTACAATGAATTATATAGTTTATATTTGTATTATTGGACTCATAAAATTTCTTATTAAAAATATTATAATTTATACCTTTAATATTTTTCACCTCTAAAGAATTATTTCTTAAAAATCTACAAAACTCTGATGGTTTTATAAATGATTTATAGTCATGAGTTCCTTTTGGTAAAATATTCAAAATATATTCTGCGCCAATAATTGATACTAAATAAGATATTAGATTTCTATTCAATGTTGAGAAAAATAAATCTGACTTACTACTTGTGATGGTTACACAGTCAGCAATAAGTTTCTCAGGATCAGGAACATGCTCAATTAGCTCAAGGCAGGTTAAGACATCAAATTTAGTATCAGATTTTTCAATTAACTCTTCTAAGCTATTGACTTTATAATCAATATTTAATTTATTAAGAGTTTGATGTGTTTTAGCTATTGCTATGGCATCTTTCGACATATCAATACCCACAATTTTATTTTTATTTGTACTCAGGCTTTCGCATAAGAGCCCACCGCCGCACCCAACATCTAATATAGTCTTATTATCTAAATTAGCATTTTTTTTTATAAAGTTTGTTCTTATTGGGTTAAGCATATGAAGCGGTTTAAAGGGTCCCTCAGGATCCCACCAGCTATATGAAATATCATTAAATTTTTGAACTTCTTTATCATCTACATTCATAATATATATCTTATAATATTTAGTAAGAATTATCATTATTAGTAGTCAATTTTTAATGATTTTTTTAACGTTAATATAGGGAAAAAGCCTTACCCATGCTACAATAATAAGCATTCCAAACAGTTAATTTATAGAGTCATAATGGTAGATTTTGCAAAAGAATTAATACCTGTTTCTATTGAGAAAGAAACAGAAGAAGCATACCTAGAATACGCCATGAGCGTCATCATAGGGAGAGCTCTTCCTGATATTCGAGATGGATTGAAACCAGTTCACAGAAGAGTTTTATACGCCATGGAGTCCATGGGTAATTATGCTAACAAGCCTTATAAAAAATCTGCGCGTGTAGTTGGTGATGTTATTGGTAAATACCACCCTCACGGAGATACTGCTGCATACGATACAATCGTGAGAATGGCACAAGATTTTTCTATGAGATATGTTTTGGTAGATGGGCAAGGAAACTTTGGTTCTATTGATGGAGATTCTCCAGCAGCAATGAGGTATACAGAAGTAAGGATGTCAAAGATAGCCCAAGAACTTCTATCGGATTTAGATAAAGAAACCGTAGATTTTAGGCCTAATTATGATGAGACAGAGATTGAGCCAGTAGTTCTTCCTACAAGAGTCCCAAATTTATTGGTAAATGGTTCCTCAGGTATTGCTGTGGGAATGGCCACTAATATCCCGCCTCATAATTTAGTAGAAGTTGTTGATGCTGTAATTGAATTAAGCAAGAAGCCAGAGTTAACAATAGATGATTTAATGAAGTATATACCAGGTCCAGACTTCCCTACAGCAGCAGTAATAACTACAGATAAAAAAGAAGCTAATGGTATAGAGTCAGCATATAAGACAGGCAAGGGAAGAGTGATAATGCAAGCTGTAACAAGCATCGAGATTGATAAAAAAACTTCTCGAGAAAAAATTATTATCAGCGAGTTGCCTTACCAGGTTAATAAAGCTCGTTTAATTGAAAAAATTGCTGAGTTAGTCAGAGATAAAAAACTTGAAGGTATTTCAGAGTTAAGAGATGAGTCAGATAAAGATGGAATGAGAGTGGTGATAGAATTAAAAAAATCTGAAATTTCAGGAGTTCTTTTGAATAATTTATTTCAACAAACTCAAATGAGAACGTCATTTAGTATAAACATGGTGGCGTTAATAGACGGAAAACCAAGGCCAGTAAATTTAAAAGAGATATTGACAGCGTTTATTGAGCATAGAAAAGAAATAGTTACGCGAAGAACAATATATGAATTAAAAAAAGCAAGAGAGAAAGCGCATCTTTTAGAAGGTTTGGCGGTAGCACTCTCAAATATAGATGAAATAATAAAACTTATAAAAGAATCAAAAAATTCTCAAGATGCAAAAATAAAACTTTTATCTAAAAGCTGGAAAGCAGGCTTGATATTAAAAATGCTTGATGCCTCAGAAGGTATGTTAACAAAACCTGAGGATCTAAGTGAAAGCATTGGATTGAACAAAGATCAATACACGCTTTCAGAAAATCAAGCTCAGGCAATTCTCGAGATGAAATTGAGTAGGTTGACAGCTTTAGAGCAAGATAAGATTATTTTAGACTACAAGGCCCTTATTGATTCTATTAAAAAATATCAGCTTATCTTAGACGATAAAAATATTTTAATGAATTTAATAAGAGAAGAATTAGAAGAAATTAAAAAAACATACGGCGACAAAAGAAGAACGCAATTCGAGCAATTAGTAAATTTCTCAAAAGAGGATTTAACAAAAGAAGAAGATCTAGTGATAACGTTATCTAATGCTGGTTATGTCAAAGCCCAACCTGTTGATACATATAGCGCTCAAAGAAGAGGTGGTAGAGGTAAAACTGCAGCAACAGTCAAAGATGAGGATTTTATTGAAAATCTATTTGTTGCCAATTCTCACGATACAATTTTATGCTTCTCAAGTCTTGGAAAGGTTTATTGGTTGAAGGCATATGATATTCCTCAATCAGGCAGGTCTGCAAAAGGCAAAGCTATTGTCAATATACTTTCGCTTCAGCAGTTTGAAAAAATAACAGCCATACAGTTAATTAGTAGTTATGAAGAGGATCGTTTTGTTTTAATGGCAACAAGTAATGGAATAATTAAGAAAACTAAGTTGACTGAATTTTCAAGACCAAGACCTTCAGGATTAATCGCTATAAATTTAAAAGACGGTGATAATTTAATTGAAGTAAGCATAACCGATGGAACAAAAGAAATAATGCTCTTTTCTAGTGCTGGCAAAACTATTAAATTTAAAGAGTCGGATGTAAAGTGTGTCGGTAGGACAGCTTCTGGAGTTAAAGGAATTAGTATTGGTAAAGGTCAGCTAGTAATTAGTATGATTATAAGTAAAAAAGATGATAAAGATGATATTCTGATCGCCACAGAAAATGGTTATGGTAAGCGAACTAAAATTAAAGAATTTTCACTTCAAAATAGAGCTGGAAAAGGGAATATAGCTGTAAAAACCTCTGATCGTAATGGTCAAGTTATAGGAGCTTTAAAGGTAAATGAAAATGATGATTTAATGTTAATAACAAATCATGGTACTTTAGCTAGAACATCAATAAAAGATATATCACAATTAGGAAGAAATACACAAGGAGTAAGATTGCAAAAACTAGGTAAGAATGAAAAGCTATCTCAAATAGAGAAAGTTAAAGAAGAGAAAGTAGAAGAAATATAAAAAAATTATAGATACCATGAGTGCAGATATTAAAAAAATTAGACAAAAAATTGATTCGTTAGATAATGAAATTCTTCAGTTATTAAATCAAAGAGCTGAACAAGCAATAAGTATAGCTAAAGAAAAACAAAAGCAGCAGGAATCAGATAACTTCTATAATCCAGAGCGAGAAGCGCAGGTAATAAGGAGAATACAGGATCTAAATAATGGTCCTTTATCAGACACAGCAATCACAAAATTATTTAGAGAGGTTATGTCAGCATGCCTGTCGTTAGAAGCCCCTCTGAAAGTATCATACTTAGGACCTGAAGGTACATATACACAATTAGCTGCTCAAAAACATTTTGGGTCGTCGGTTTTATCAATGCCATGCTCCTCAGTAGAAGAGGTATTTTTGTCAGTAGAAAAAAGAGATTCTCACTATGGTGTGGTGCCAGTTGAAAATTCAACACAGGGAATAGTTGCCTCAACCTTAGATATGTTTATGAAGTCATCACTTAGAATTTCTGGGGAAATTGAAATTTTAATAAATCATAATGTTTTGTCTAAATCTAGCAAAATAGAAGACGTTGAGAAAATATATGCGCACCCTCAATCTTTCGCGCAATGTAAAAACTGGATAGAAAAAAATTGCCCAAATATTGAAAAAATTAATTCATCGAGTAATGCCGAGGCTGCATTAATAGCTTCTAGAGAAAAAAATTCTGCTGCTATAGCTAGTGAAGTTGCATCCGATATATATGATTTAAATATCATAAGTAAGAATATTGAGGATAATCATAATAATTCAACCCGCTTCCTAGTGGTAGGTGATAGAGATACACAGCCCTCTGGAAGAGATAAAACCAGCATCATAGTGTCAACAAAAAATAATTCTGGTGCTTTGTACGAGTTATTAAGCCCGCTATCAAAAAATAAAGTAAGCATGACAAGAATTGAATCCAGACCATCCAAACATAATAATTGGGAATACATATTTTATTTAGATTTAAATGGCCATATTAAAGATGAGTCAATAAAAAAAGCTACGGATGAGATTAGGAAGGAAGCCAGTTTATATAGGTTTCTAGGCTCATATCCAGCAGCATTAATAAAATAGAATGTTAAATAAGAAAAATATAATACAAAAAAAAATTCTAGTTGTGGGGTTAGGATTAATTGGTGCTTCCCTATGTAGATCAATAAAAAAAACACAAAGATCTAATGAAATTTACGGATACGATATTAATAAAAAAGCTATGAGTTATGCTCTTAAAAATAATTTTATAGATAATATTAAAGAAGATTTAGAAAGCGGCATTAAAGATTCAGATTTAATCGTAATTTGTACACCAGTTGAGCAAATAACGACAATACTTAATACTGCTAAAATTTTTTTTAACACAGAAAAAATATTTACAGATACTTTAAGTGTTAAGAGTGTAATTTTAGAATATTTAATAAAAAATAATCTAGAAAAATCTAGTAATTTTATTCTTTCACATCCAATGGCTGGTACAGAAAATTTTGGTATAGAAAATTCTTGTGAAAATTTATTCTCAAATGCAACTTCTATGGTTTGCCCATTACCATTTTCAAAACCAGAAAGCGTAGAAATTGTAAAAGAGTTTTGGGAGTTAAACGATTGTAATGTTATCGAAGTTGACCCATATAAACACGATGAGTATTTGGCAGCAATTAGCCATGCTCCTCACGCAATCTCATTTGCCTTATCAAGGAAAATTAATAATCTTGGTTATATAAAAGAATTTCCATGGATAAATTCTAAAGGAAGCCTTTCTGATATGACAAGAATTGCAAATAGTGATCCAGAGGCATGGGCAAATATTCTAAAAAATAATCAAAACAACCTTGTTGATTTTATAGATGAATATCTTGAAGAATTAAATAATTTAAAATCTATTATAAAATCAGATAATGTAGCAGAGCTGTTATCTTATTTGAAAAAATCTAAACCCGTTAAATAATTTTATGCCTGAACAATATACTGTACATCCTTCTAATCAAATAAATGGCACAATTTCTGTTCCTGGAGATAAATCAATATCTCATAGATCTCTGATTCTGCTATCTATTTCTGAAGGAATTGGGAAAATATCAGGACTATTAGAATCAGATGATTGCATAGCTACATTAAATATTTTTAAGCTGCTAGGCACTAATATTATCAAAAATATAGATAATACTTACGAAGTTCATGGGCGGGGTTTAAATGGATTATTGAAACCTGAAGGCGATTTAAATTGCGGTAACTCAGGAACTAGTATGAGACTTTTATCTGGTCTACTAGCTGGACAGAAATTCTCTTGTTGTTTAATAGGAGATAATTCTTTAAGTAAAAGACCTATGGAAAGAATCTCTCTGCCTTTATCAATGATGGGTGCGGATATTAAACTCTCAGAAAATAATACTGCCCCAATTAAAATATCTCCTGTAACAAAAATATCTTCAATAGAATATAAGATGCCAATAGATAGCGCGCAAATAAAATCATCAATTATATTAGCTAGCCTTTATGCTAATGATAAGGTGAAGATTATAGAAAATATAGCGACCAGAGATCATACAGAAAATATGATAAATTATTTAGGTGGAAAAATTGTAAATAATAATAATAATGAAATAATTATTCATCCAGGAAAGAAATTAATTTCAAGAAATATTGAGGTCCCGGGCGATATATCTTCGGCTATGTTTATTATTGTAGGGTGTCTAATTTCAAATAACTCTAAAGTCATAATTAGAAATGTCGGTTTGAATGTCCTAAGAACTGGCGGTATTGAGATATTAAAGTTAATGGGTGCAAAAATAGACATTAGTAACATAAAGAATTATGGGCCAGAAAAAGTTGGTGATATAACCGTTGTGTCTTCGAAATTAAATGGAATAATTATCCCAAGAAAATATATTGCAAGTGCGATTGATGAGTTTCCAATATTATTTATTGCAGCTGCGAGCGCAACAGGAAATACAGTACTTAAGAATGCCGAAGAATTAAAATATAAAGAAAGCAATAGATTGTCCGTCATGTCAAAAGCTTTGCTTGAATGTAACATTGAAAATGATTTGTTTGAAGATGGAATAGAAATACAAGGCGGCACAATGTCAGGAGCTATTGTAGATAGTGGCGGAGATCATAGAATTGCAATGTCATTTGCCATGGCAGGTTTAGTTTCAAAAAGTCCTATTACTATTTTAAATACAGAAAACGTTTCCACATCTTTCCCGGAATTCTTTGATTTAATCAAAAGCATGGGTTTAAATATTAAGAGAGAAGCCACTTGAGCCATAAAATTATAACTATAGATGGCCCTAGTGGGGTAGGAAAAGGAACAATCGCAACTATGATTGCAGAAAGCCTTGGGTATAAATATTTAGATAGTGGTTCTCTATACAGATCGTTAGCGCTAAAATTATTTGAAAATGATAATAACTTTGAAGAAGTGCTCAATAATGTTGATATTTTAATTAAAAATATAGATATAAGATTTGAATACACAGAAGGAAAGAAAGCGAGAATTTTTGTGAATGAAGAAGACTTTACAGGCAAGATAAGAACAGAAAAAGTCGCCCTACTGGCCTCTAAGATAGCTAAAAACAAGCAAGCAAGAGATATGTTAGAAAAGTACCAAAGAAGTTATCTAGTGGCGCCAGGATTAGTCGCAGATGGCAGAGATATGGGTACAATAGTATTTCCCGAGGCAAATATTAAGTTTTATTTAACAGCATCTGCAGAAAAAAGGGCAGAAAGGCGATTAAATCAGTTGAAAGATCAAGGAATTAGTGCTAACTTGCCTCACCTCATACAGAAACTTTTGTTAAGAGATAAAGCTGACACAGAGAGGTTAATATCCCCTTTGAAGCCAGCAAAAGAGGCAATAATAATTGATACGAGCGATATGAGTGTTAGCGAAGTATTTAATATAACCATCAACATTATAAGAGAAAATTTAAAAAATATATGAATGAAGATTTTTCAATATTAATAGAAGAAAGTATTTCTAAATTACAAGTCAAATCAGGAGCCATAATCAATGGTTTCGTCATAGACATAAAAAAAGATTTGGTCATAGTTAATGCAGGTTTAAAATCCGAGGGAATGATTCCAATTGATCAGTTCATGGGCTTTGATGGAAAACTTGAAGTCAAGGTTGGAGACTCTGTAGAAGTTACAGTTGATGCTATAGAAGATGGATTTGGAGAGACGAAGTTATCTAGAGAGAAAGCGAAAAAAGCTAGAGCTTGGGTGTCACTATCTGAAGCATTTGAAGAGAAGAAAATACTTGAAGGAAGAATTACCGGTAAAGTTAAAGGTGGGTTTACAGTAGATTTAGCTGACATAAAAGCATTTTTACCAGGCTCGTTAATAGATGTTAGGCCTGTAAGAGAGACTACTTACCTAGAAGGTAAAGATTTAGAGTTTATCGTAATAAAGATCGATAAAAAAAGAAATAATGTTGTTGTATCAAGAAAAGCAGTTTTAGAGTCTGAAAATAGCGAAGAAAGAGATGAGTTAATAGCCAACTTAGAAGAAGGTGTCGTAGTGAAAGGCATTGTGAAAAATATCACTGATTATGGGGCATTTATAGATTTAGGTGGAGTAGACGGATTACTGCATATCACTGATATGGCTTGGAAACGAGTAAGACATCCTTCAGAATTAATAAATATTGGGGATGAAATTGACGTTAAAGTATTAAAATTTGATAAAGAAAAAACTAGAGTATCGCTTGGTCTTAAGCAGCTAAACGAGGATCCTTGGTTTGAAATAAGCAAAGCTCATCCAGAAGGATCAAAGCTAAAAGGAAAGATAACCAATATTGCAGATTATGGTTGTTTTGTAGAAATACATAATGGGGTCGAAGGTTTAGTACATGTTTCAGAAATGGACTGGACGAACAAAAATGCAAATCCTGAAAAACTTGTTGCAATAGGTCAAGAAATAGAAGTAATGATATTGGATATAGACCCTGAAAGAAGAAGAATTTCTTTAGGTATAAAACAATGTCAGCCAAACCCATGGGCTAAGTTTTTAGATAGTCATGAGATTGGACAAATTATTACAGGTAAAATAAAATCTATAACAGATTTTGGGATATTTATAGGTTTAGAAGATGGAATTGATGGTTTAGTTCATCTATCAGATTTATCATGGGATGAGAGTGGTGACATAGCAGTTAGGAATTATAAGAAAGGTGATGAGTTAGAGACTATACTAATATCAGCTGACACAGACAGAGAAAGAATATCATTAGGTGTTAAGCAGCTAACCGTCAATAAATTTCAAGAATACACGCAGAAAAATCAAAAAGGATCAATTGTAAAAGGTAAAATTATAGAGAAATCACCTAGAATTTTATCTATTGAGCTTGAAGAAAATGTACGTGGGACACTTAAGTTATCTGAGTTAGCTTCTGATAAGAGTATCGATTCAATGAGTATAGATGATGAGTTAGACCTAATAATTACTAATGTAGATAAAAAAAATCAGTCTATAAGTTTATCCATGAAACTCTTAGAAAAGCAAAATGAAGATCAGGCTCTTAACGATTATAATAAAAATAATGAATCAGTTGGAGCTTCATTGGGTGATATCTTAAAAGAACAAATTGATAAATAAATATATTGAATTGAGTATAATTTTATAGAAATACGATTATGGAAGAAAAAAGAGAGTCAATTACTAAGTCTCAATTAATAGAGAAAATTTCTACAAAAATACCTCAGTTAGGCCTTAAAGATGTAGAGTTATCTGTTAAAACTTTAATGGAAAAGATAATCGAATCTTTGGCTAAAGGAGATAGGACTGAAATAAGAGGCTTTGGAAGCTTTTCAGTGCATTATAGGAAGCCCAGAATAGGTAGGAACCCAAAAACTGGAGATGCAGTATCGTTACCAGGGAAAAATGCAGCCCATTTTAAGCCTGGAAAAGATCTAAGAAATAAAATCAATAATATACACGACATAGATTAATAAAAGCCATATAATGTAAATAATATTTAATTAAGATTTTGATTATATGTTTAGATTTATAGCTTTATTAATTACTGTGATAATGTGCGTTTTAAGCGTTATTGTTGTGTACTATAATAAAATTCCATTGCTACTTGATTTTTACCTTATACAATTTACTAATATTCCACTAGGTATATTATTATTCTCTTCAATGATAACGGGTATTTTAATAGCGACATTCTTTTTAATAGGATTGGTTTTAAATATTAGAAGAAAATATAAAATATTAAAAAAAGACCATGACCTAATTAGTAAAGAGGTTCAAAACCTTAGAAGAATTCCAATCCAAGAGTAAAAAATGTATATAGCAATAGCAGAAATAATATTCTTTATAATTATAATGTCAGCTATATTATTTTATATAGCAGTTAAAATTTTTTATAAAAAAAATTCTAATATAATTCCAGTAGAGTACCTGCAAAGCATGAATTATCTTCTATCAGAAGAGCACGATAAGGCTTTAACAACTTTTATGTCAATGGTGAGTGTGAGTCAGGATAATGCTGAAACACATATTATACTCGGAAATCTTTTTAGAAATAGAGGGGAAGTAGATAGAGCAATAAGAATTCATCAAAACTTAATTGCCAGGCCAGAATTAACATTGGCTATAAGGCAACAATGTTTAACAGAATTAGCAAAAGATTATTTAAAAGCAGGATTTTTGGATAGGGCAGAAATAATATTTTCAAAGTTATCAAAAGAGCTTGTCAAACCACAAGCAGTATTACTTTACCTGAAAGAAATATATGAGCTAGAAAAGGAATGGCAAAAAGCCATAGTGGTATCGCAAAAAATTCAAGTGCAAAATAATGAAGATCTTTCTGATACTATATCGCATTACTACTGTGAATTAGCAGAAATTGAAATAAGTGTAAATCACACTTTAGACCCAGAGAAAGCTAAGAAATATGTTAATAAAGCAATTAGTTATAACAAAAAATCACTTAGAGCTTTAATTTTACTTGGAGATATATCATATAAGAATGATAATTATGTTGAATCTATAAAAAAATATATGAATGTGTATGAGAAGTACCCAGAACAATCATATTTAGTTATAGATAAAATTAAGATAGCTTACGAAAATATAAATACGAAAGAGAATTTTTATGATTTTTTAAAGAGTTTTACAAAAATAAGGAACTCATTGGATTTGTATTCTAGTTTAGATAAAGATCAATCTTCTATCGTAAGTCACAAAGAGATTTCAGAAATGTATGAAAAAGAATTTGAAGGTAATAGAGTAAATTTACTCCAATTATCTGAATATGTTGATTTAATAGAGGTAAATAAAATTGCTTTTGATAACCAGAGTTTACGTAATATACAGAAATGCTTAAGAGCGTACTCTGAAAAAGAAAGCTCTCATAAATGCGAAAATTGTGGCTTCGCAAGTATAAAGCATTTTTGGCAGTGTCCAAGTTGCCAAAGCTGGTCATCTATTAGAAAAAAAACATCAAATAATAATAAAAGTAAGCATTATGTCATCTGATTATAAAAAAAATTCAAAAATTATTGTAGCCTTAGACTTTAGTAATAAAAATGATGCAATATCATTAGCTAATAAATTGCACCCTAGTTTATGCAATTTAAAAGTTGGTTTGCAGTTATTCGTAAGTTGTGGCCCGCCAGTTATCCAAGAGTTACATAAGTTAGGTTATAAGATATTTTTAGATCTTAAGTTTCATGATATAACAAATACAGTGGTAAAGAGTTGTTTAATTGCTGCAGAACTAGGGGTTTGGATGATTAATATTCATTCTAGTGGTGGTTCAAAAATGATGTCCCAAACTATGAAAGAGATGAAGAAAAGGCAGCATGACACCTTAGTGCTTGGTGTGACTATGCTTACCTCTTTAGATGAATATGAGATGACAGAAATTGGATATACAAATAGCATGGAGCAACAAGTCTTGCAAATGGCTGAAATGAGTTATAGGTCAAATTTAAATGGTATAGTATGCTCTGCTCAAGAATCTAAGATTGTGAAATCAAGATTTCCAGATAATTTTCTTTGCGTTTGCCCAGGAATAAGAAGTATTGATGATAATAAAAATGATCAAAAAAGAATTATGACTCCTAAAATGGCTTTTGAAAATGGCGCAGACTATATCGTAGTTGGGAGACCTATTACAGAAAGTAAAAACCCTCTGGAAATACTGAAATCTATAAACAAAGAATTTAATAAATTATCATAAAATATTAGTATGTTAGAAAAAAATAAAATTAAGATAGCTGTTTTCCCAGTTGCAGGCATGGGCACAAGATTTTTACCAGCTACAAAAGCTAGCCCTAAAGAAATGTTGCCAATAGTTGATAAGCCATTAATTCAATATGCTGCTGAAGAAGCTGTTGAGGCAGGTATTGAAACTTTAATATTTGTTACGGGCAGAAATAAAATAAGTATTCAAAATCATTTTGATGTAGCTTATGAGATTGAAGCTGAGTTAGAAAAGAAAAATAAAAAAATAGAATTAGAGTTAGTTAAAAACATTGTCCCAAAAAATATTTCGTGCATTTATATAAGGCAGCACCAAGCTCTTGGCTTAGGTCATGCTGTGTTGTGCGCAAAACCTGCTGTTGGCAATAATCCATTTGCAGTAATATTGGCAGACGACATGATCCTTTCTTCAAATAAAGGTTGTTTAAAACAGATGGCTGAAAGATACAAGGAGTTAAACTCTAGTATAATTGCAGTTGAAAAAGTGAGTAAAGAGTTATTGCACAAATATGGAATTATCGAGGGGGTTAAGAGTAATAAAACAGACTGGGACCTCACGAATATTATTGAAAAACCTGATACCAATGAAGCACCAAGCAGTATGGGAGTAGTTGGTAGATATATTTTAAAGCCATCTATTTTTGATATCTTGAGTAATACAGCAAAGGGCGCAGGTGAAGAAATTCAACTTACGGATGCGATAGCTGCCCAGTTAAAAAACGAAAAAGTTTATGCGTATGAGTTTAATGGCAAAAGATTTGACTGTGGAAATAAGTTAGGTTTTCTGAAAGCTACAATTGAATATGGGTTAAATCATAAAGAGATTTCAAATGACTTGCGAAACTATCTTAAAAGTTTAAATATGTAGATACATCTGAAATTTTTTTACGCTGTTATCACATATAAAGAAATGTATTGATCTTTCATAAATAAGGTCTAGCATACCCCCTATGGGTATATTAAAATATACAAACATTTTAGCTTTATGCGGTTTAGTGTTTATTTTAAGCGCTAATGTTAATGCTAGGCCTATCTCATGGCCAGGTGGGAACACTTATATGTATAAGTCTGACTCAACAAAGACTTCTAAAAACTATCATTACTCACCATCATATAAATATTCAATAGGTGTAGAATTTGTAAATGATAAGTACTTTAAAGATGAATACATGAATTTTAGAGGCACGTACTTATTAGACAGAAGAAATACTAAAAAATCTCAGCGAAATTTCTACATCACTGGTGCATTTTCAGGCAAGTCCTCAAATAATTATTTCTATGGAGTTCATGGTGACTGGGAGACAAGAAGGTTCTTTTCCTCTATATCTTATATAAACAAATATACGAAACTAAAAAATTATACAGAAAAAGAACTTCAGCTTGGTGTCGCGCCCTACCTTGGGGAATATGGAGATATACATACCTGGGTCATGATGAAAGCAAAAAGAAATACTATTAATGATGATTGGGAAACCTATCCATTTATAAAGTTGTTTACAGGTGACTATATGTTAGAAATAGGTAATAAGAACTCACATTGGGATTTACATTTTATGGCTAGATTTTAACAACAGAGGAAAATATGAATAAAATATTACTACTAACTTTAATACTAATATCACAGATAAGTCATGCTGAGAAAAATCATGATAGTCACTCAAATGAGGAAAGTCATGATATGTCCGAAGGCAACCATGATATGTCTAAAGACAAAAAAATTGACGGGTCAAAATATAAACTTAATACGAAAAGGTATATGGATTTCATTGAAGGTCTTACTGAGGTTCAAATCGCTATAGTAGATGTGAAAGGTATGGTTTGTGATTTTTGTGCTAGAGGGATTACGAAAACATTCTACAAGGATGCGGCTGTGGTAAAAGTTGATGTAGATCTTGAGACAGGAAAAATTTTTATTGCTTACTCGAAATCTAAAAAAATAGATTTTGAAGATATTAAGGAAAAAATTACTAAAAATGGGCAAACAGCAACCACTATGCAAATTAAAAAATTATAATAATGTTTAATAAAAATATTAATTCTAACAAAATTGGATTATTAGCTCTTCTGACATCTTCATCTACATTAATATGCTGTGCTTTACCATCACTTTTTATAGCGATAGGCGCAGGGGCAACACTTGCATCAGTTGTAAATTTTTTCCCACAATTGATTATTATTTCAAAATATAAAATATACATCTCGGCATTTACTTTAATGATATTAACTATAGCTGGATGGATAATTCATAAAGTTAAATACATGCCGTGCCCTATAGATGAAGATTTAAGAAATGCTTGTTTAAAAACAAGAAAGCAATCACGAGTATTGTATTTATTGTCTTTAATGATTTTTATTTCCGCATCATTCTTCACTTATATTTTACCTTTATACTTATAAATATGAAAAAAAACCCATCATACAAAGATCAAATAGTAGGTCTCAAGAGAGTAGAAGGTCAAATACGTGGTGTCATTAAAATGATCGAAGATGGCAAATATTGTATTGATATTCTTAATCAAGTGAAAGCTTCTAAATCAGCACTAGTTACTATTGAAGCAAATATATTAAAAAACCATGTTAAGGAGTGCGTCAAAGATGCTATCTCTAACCCAGATGATTTCGATATAAAAATTGAAGAATTAACTAAATTAATCAATAAATAGCTTCGTACTTCCCTAGCTTTTTAAATTTATGCTCTATGACGTATAGATTTACTTAGAATGGCTCCCCCGGACGGGCTCGAACCGCCGACCTAGTGATTAACAGTCACCCGCTCTACCAACTGAGCTACAGGGGAATATATAGTGAATAGATATTATACGTATTTTTTTATATATTGATAATGTTATTCCACATATTATAAGGAAAAATTTATGACAAAATATATTTTATTATTTTTAGTGTTAAATATTAGTACTGCATATGCTCACAATTTATCACTAAAAGACAGGCAATTGATGAGTCACAGCCATGATGTAATCTCAGTTAATAATGTCACTGCTAATGACTCCCTTAAGATATGGACAGATTTACAAAAAACAGAATACAATGAAAATATCAGGAGTGATTATAAAATTGAAATTAAATATCTTGAAAAATCATCTGATATTAAGATCGTAACATACACGCCAAAAAATAATATATCAAGTAGTGCAATTATAGACCTTCACGGATGTAATGGAGTAATGGGAAGGCAGACACAATGGGCTAGAAAATTTATTTCCTGGAATTATATGTTCGTAGTTATTGATAGTTTAAGATCAAGAGGAGTTGATAACGTATGTAAAGATTATTATAGAGTGCCAACTTTTCAAAGAGCAATTGACGCACATACAACTAAAAAGCATATACAGAGAAATTTTAAAAACATAAATAAAAATTCTATTTCAATTTTTGGATTTTCTCATGGAGGAACAGCTGTCTTAGACTCATTATATGATTCTATGGGAAACAATGAAAATCCATTTAAAAATGCAATAGCATTTGCTCCTTGGTGTCCTGGTTTTTATACAAAAACTAATACAACATATACAAAATTAATGATAATAGTTGGAGAAAGTGATACTTGGACGCCAGCAGATAGATGTAAAAAGATGCTTACAACAGAGCCAAAAAACTATACATTGCATGTCTTGAGCGGTGCCTACCATGGTTTTGATAGTATGATGGATATTCAATTCTATCAAGGACATACGGTTGGGCATAGCCAAAAAGCTGCTAATGAGAGTTACAAGCATATGAGAGAATTTTTAGGTATTGATAAAGACGTAATTAATGAAACTAAAGAGAGCAGTAAGGATAGAAATTTAGATATTCCAATAGAGTAGAAATTTATATAATTTATAATTAATAAAAAATACAAATTTTTATAGTTACGCTTTTAAAACTCATCAATAAAAAAATAAATTTTCTGTATTTTTTAAAGAAAATAAAAAAATTATCCTAATAGATTTTTTATTTTATTTACAGCTTCTTGTAAATTTTCTAAACTTGTTGCAAAAGAAATTCTGATATGATTTTTAGCTCCAAAAGCTGTTCCTGGAACTACAGCGACACCTGCTTCGTTTAATAAATACTCCGAAAGCTCGAAGTCGTCATTTATGTTATCAATCTTATTGATTAATCCACTTACATCTACAAAAGCATAAAATGAACCATCTGGTTTTTTATATTTAATTCCATCAATTTTATTTAACTCTGTATGTAAAAACTCAGATCTCAATTGGTATTCTACTACCATTTCATTTACTTCCTTTTTACCACCATCTAGAGCAGCTTTTGCCGCAGACTGAGCGATAGAGCAAGTGCAAGAAGTACTCTGTGATTGAATTTTTTTCATGGCGCCTATAATTTCAGCATTACCTGCCGCATAACCTATTCTCCATCCAGTCATAGCATATGCCTTCGAAACACCATTCAGCACAATAGTTTGATCGTATAGTTCCGGGCAAACATTCAAAATATTTGTAAACTTCTTTTTATTAAATATTATATGCTCATATATGTCATCAGACGCAATGATTATATTTGGGTGTTTTTTTAAAACCTTACCAATATCCCTTAAATCATCTTCTGTATAAATAAATCCTGATGGGTTAGATGGGCTATTCAGCAATATCATTCTTGTTTTTTCAGTAATATTATTTGATAACATCTCCCCAGTCACCTTGAAATTATTATCACTTTCAGTCTCTATGAAAATAGGAGTAGCATCTGATAATTTAACTATTTCCGGATAAGAAACCCAGTATGGAGATGGAATTAAAACCTCGTCACCTTTATCTAGTGTTGCCTGACAAAGATTGTAGATACTTTGCTTGCAACCTGTTGATACTATTATCTGATCTGATGTGTATTCTAAATTGTTTTCTTTTTTGAATTTTCTTGTTATTGACTCTTTTAAAGTAAGCATGCCATCTACTGGTGTATACTTTGTATTTCCTGAATTTATTGATTTGATAGCGGCTTCTTTTATGTGATTCGGAGTATCAAAATCAGGCTCACCAGCACTCAAAGATATTATGTCCTTTCCTTGAGAAATTAATTCGCGAGCTTTCATGCTCATAGCAATAGTTGCTGATGTTTTTGTATTCGAGATTCTTTTTGAAAGTTTCATTATTTTAAAAAATATAGTATATAAACTTAGACTGATATTATGATATTCTAATCTTAAATCATAGCTTAATTTTCATTAAAAACAATTTTTTTTACATATACGATGAATAAAAAAAAATTTGAATTAGTTTCAAAGTATAAACCTGCCGGAGACCAGCCCCAAGCTATTAGTAAGCTAATGGAAGGACTGGAATCAGGCTTGAACTCACAGGTGCTACTGGGTGTAACCGGCTCTGGAAAAACCTTTACTATTGCAAATATTATTCAAAATTTGCAAAGACCTACAATTGTCCTTGCTCCAAATAAAACCTTGGCTGCTCAATTATATGGTGAAATGAAAGAGTACTTTCCGAATAATGCAGTAGAGTATTTCGTGTCTTATTATGACTATTATCAGCCTGAGGCTTATGTTCCAGCTAGGGATAGCTACATAGAGAAAGATGCTGCTATTAACGAGCATATTGAGCAAATGAGGCTGTCAGCTACGAAAGCATTGTTCGAAAGAGGTGATACTATTATAGTTGCTTCAGTTTCATCCATATACGGCCTTGGAGATGCAAAATCATATCAAGAGATGGTCCTGCATTTATCTAGGGGTGAGATAATTGATCAAAGGAAAATTTTAAGGCGATTAGCGGAATTACAATATACAAGAAATCAGCTTGAGCTGAAAAGAGGAACCTTCAGAGTAAACGGAGATATTATAGATATTCATCCAGCAGATTCTGAAAATGAAGCAGTAAGAATAGAGTTATTTGGTGATGAGATTGAAAAACTAAGTACTTTTGATTTTCTAACAGGCGAGATTACAACAATAGTACCTAGACTTACAATTTACCCAAAAACCCATTACGTTACCCCCAGAGAAGTTTTATTACAGGCAGTAGATGATATAGCCATAGAGCTTGATTTGAGATTAAAAGTTTTTAGATCGCAGAATAAGCTTGTAGAAGCTCAAAGATTAGAAGAGAGGACTAAATTTGATCTGGAAATGATTAAAGAGATTGGTTACTGCTCAGGTATAGAAAATTACTCAAGATACTTGTCTGGAAGAAATACTGGAGAAGCACCACCATGCTTAGTAGATTACATGCCTTCAAATGCCATGATGATAATGGATGAAAGTCATGTGACGGTTCCTCAATTTAGAGGTATGTATAAGGGTGACAGATCGCGAAAGCAAACTTTAGTTGATTTTGGCTTTAGACTTCCTTCAGCTTTAGACAACAGGCCTCTAATGTTTGAAGAATTTGAATTATTATCACCACAGGTAATCTATGTGTCTGCAACACCTGGAGAATACGAGCTAGAACGAGCAGATCAAATAGCAGAGCAAGTAGTAAGACCAACAGGATTAATAGATCCTGAGATAGAAATAAGGCCAATAGCAACACAAGTAGATGATTTGCTAAGTGAAATAGCAAAAGTGATTAAAAAAAATGAAAGAGTATTGGTTACAACATTAACAAAAAGGATGTCAGAAGATTTGGCGAGCTATTTACAGGAACATAACGTAAAAGCAAAATATCTACACTCAGATATTGATACCGTAGAAAGGGTGGAGATTATCAGAGGATTAAGGTTAGGTGATTTTGATGTTTTAATAGGTATAAATTTACTCAGAGAGGGCTTAGATATTCCAGAAGTATCATTAGTAGCAATTTTAGATGCAGACAAAGAGGGTTTTTTGAGAACAGATAAATCATTAATGCAGACAGTCGGCAGAGCTGCCAGAAATATTAATGGAAGAGCGATACTTTATGCTGATAAAATGACCGGGTCTATACAAAGAACGATAGAAGAAACAGACCGAAGAAGAGAGAAGCAGGTTTTACATAACAAAGAAAACGGAATTGTACCAAAAGGTATTAGTAAATTAATATCCGACATAATGGAAGCAAACTCAATAGAAAAAAAAGAAAAAAAATATATTGAGAATAAGCTTTTAGAAGAATATTCAGAGTTAAGCCCATCAGCAGCAATGAAGAAAATTACAAAACTTGAGAAAAATATGTATGATCTGGCTACAAATCTAGAGTTCGAAGAAGCATCAAGGATTAGAGATGAAATAAAACAAATAAAAGATTTTGTATTTTCTTCTACGGAATAAAATATCTTAATTTAGAGGTTTTTTATAATTACTTTCCCTGTATTTTTGCCCGAGAGCAATATTTTTGAATATTTTTTAATATCAGTTAGCTCTATATATTTTTTATTAATTATATTTAGTTTCGTAGGTTTGTATACTTCAGACAGTTTTCTCCACACAAATTTTCTTTTAGAGTTTGGGTAATTTGTTGAGCTAACACCCAATATATTTACACCTCGCATAATTAAAGGAAAGATAGTTGTATTCAGGTTATAGCTAGAGGCCATTCCTACAGAAACAATATTTCCGTTATTATGTGTACTTTTAATTATCCAGTCCAATAGATTACCGCCCACGTTATCTATAGATCCAGCAAACACCTTATGATTCAAAAATTTTTTATTAAAATCATTATCTAAAAGCATTACCTTATGCGAACCAATTTTTTTAAGATAACTTTTTGAATTTTTTTTTCTTGTAGCAGCAATAACTTCAAACCCAAGATTATCTAATATATTTATTGCAATACTTCCAACGCCACCTGTAGCTCCAGAAATCAGTATTGGACCTGAATTAATTTTCTGTTTATTAAGCAGCATTTTATCAATTGCTATTGCTGCTGTAAAACCAGCTGTTCCTATCTGCATAGAACTCAACAAACTTAATTTGTTAGGAATTTTAACTAATATATTATATGGAATATATACATACTCAGAAAATCCACCGTCAATAGTCTCTCCTAACCCAGCCCCAGTTGCGAGAACTTTATCGCCTTTGCTAAATTTTTTAGTACTGCTTTCTACAACGACCCCTGAAAAATCTAATCCTGGTATTAAACTATCTCCTTTTATGATTTTTGTGGATCCTGTAATAGATAGAGCGTCTTTATAGTTTAGACTAGAGTATTTTATCTTTACTAGCACTTCGTCTTGTTTTAATTCTCTGAAATTATTAGAAACTAAAGAGACATTGTGAATATTATTTACATAAGAAATCTTTAAAGATCTATAGTTTTTCATAAATTTTCATAAAATTTATCTGCAATAATTTCAGCTGAGCCAAGATTACTATCTACTATGGTTACGTGTCCCATTTTTCTTCCTACCTTAGGAAGACTTTTATTATAGAGATGTAGAAAAATATTGGCTTTATTAGCTTGTGAAAAGTCTGGTGCATTTGAGGTCCAAAGATCTCCAAGTAAATTTATCATCACAGAAGAATTTTTTAATTCTGAGATACTTGGACGCTGCTTAGTTAAGATTCTTACTTGGTGCTCAAATTGAGATATATTACATCCCTCTATGGAGTAATGACCACTATTATGTGTTCTGGGGGCTATTTCATTTACTAAAATATTATCATTATCGTCAATAAAGTACTCTACACAAATAATTCCTTTGTAATTTAGACTATTAACAATAGTTTTAGTGGTATTTTTAATTTCCATATCTGTGACAGCACTGATTTTTGCAGGAACAGTAGATTTATGTAAAATATTATTCACATGAATATTTTCACTAATAGGAAGAAATATTATGCGATCATCATAACAAGCTGCTATTTGCGAAACTTCCTTTTTAAGAATAACTTTCTTCTCTAGTACAAAATTACCAGCTTCTAAGACTTGATATGCTTTTTTCAATTCTTTAAAATTATTAACTATAATTTGACCTTTTCCGTCATAACCAAAAGTACTAGTTTTTAAAATATACGGCCAACTCTTTATATTTTTTAAGTTATCTAATTCTTTTTCTGAAGTTATTTCAAAGTACTCTGTAGTTTGTATATCTTGTTCTGTTAAAAATTTTTTTTCTAAAATTCTGTTTTGCGCAATTTTTAATGCACCAGATTTTGGAAATACATTAATTTCTTTTTCCAGTATCTCTAGAGTCTCACATGGTATATTTTCAAACTCAGTCGTGCATGAATCACAATTTTCAGCAATATATTGCAGAGCTTTTTTATCCGAATACTTTGCGTTAACAAATTCATCTGCTATTTTCCCAGCAGGGCAGTCTGAGTCTGGGTCTAATATTAAAACCTTTTCACCCATTTTTTGAGCTATTTCAGTAAACATGAGGCCTAGTTGGCCTCCACCTAGCATGGCAATTAATTTCTTCTCTTTTGGCATTTTGTTATTTTAGCTCTGTATTTATGACTATATTTTTTTGCGTCTCTCTAAACTCTATAAGTTTATCTCTTAGCTCATCATTGTTTCCTGAGAGGACGGATACAGCAAATAACGCAGAATTTATTGCTCCAGCCTCACCAATGGCAAAAGTAGCTACTGGAATACCTTTTGGCATTTGCACTATGGATAGCAATGAGTCATTGCCTTTTAGATATTTTGTGGGAATAGGGACGCCTAATATTGGTATTTCAGTTTTTGCTGCCAACATTCCTGGTAAATGTGCTGCTCCACCAGCCCCAGCAATAATGCATTTTAACCCTCTTTTTTTGGCATCTTCCGCATATCTGTACAAAACGTCAGGTGTTCTGTGAGCAGAAACTATTTTAGATTCATACTTAATTCCAAACTGATCTAGTGTATCTGCTGCTAACTTCATTATTGGCCAATCACTGTCACTTCCCATGACGATGCCAATAATTGGGTTTTTGCTATTAGCCATATTGTTACCCCTATTAGTAATTATGGTATTATAATATATAACTCTATAGCTATCTATAGATTGAAATCAATTTAAAGTTCTTACTTATTTTAGAGAATTTATGAAAAATATATTGCATACCTCTGATATCAAGAGCCTTAAGAAAATCTATCAAGGAAAGGTTAGGGATATCTATGAGATTGACAGCGAGAATATACTAATAATATCAACAGATAGAGTCTCTGTATTTGACGTTATTTTGCCAACACCTATACCTGAGAAAGGAATTATTCTAAATGATATCTCAAACTACTGGTTTTCTAAAACTAATAGTTTAGTTTTAAATCATTTGAGTCATTTAGAGATTAATACATTAAACATAACAGATGATGAGTATGAGCAAATAGAAGGAAGATCAGTAATAGTAAAGAGAATGAATACGCTTCCTATCGAAGCAATAGTGAGAGGGTACTTAATTGGCTCAGGTTATGCAGACTATCTATCAAAGGGATCAATATGTAATATAGACTTGCCATTAAATTTAAAAATGGCCTCAAAGTTACCAGAAATAATATTTACACCGTCTTCAAAAGCAAAAATTGGAGATCATGATGTAAATATAGACTTTAAAGAGATGTCCAATTTAATAGGGTTAGACTTATCAGAGCAAATAAAAAATATAAGTATTGAGATATATAAAAATGCAGAGGAGCATTTAAAAGAAAAGGATATAATATTAGCGGATACTAAATTTGAATTTGGACTATCAGAAGAAGGTCAGCTAGTATTAATGGATGAATTATTGACGCCAGATTCATCTCGATTTTGGATCGCAAATTCTTATGAAGAAGGTATTAGCCCAGCAAGCTTAGATAAGCAATTTATCCGTGATTATGTGAAAAGTCTATCTTGGAATGACAAAATGCCAGCTCCAGAATTACCAGAGAATATTGTTGAGAAAACTTACGAGAAATATCAAGATATCAGAAAAATATTAATGGATTAAATTTTAAATATGATTAAATGCATCACATTTGATTTAGATGATACTCTTTGGGAAATTGAGCCTGTAATTAAAAGTGCAGAAATACATTTTCATAGGTGGCTTAAAGAGAAATATCCTGCAGCAGCTGATCAATTTAATATTGAATCATTAAGAAAGCTTATGAAGCAAACTGCCCTTGAGAGTCCAAAAATTAAGCATGATCTTACGCAAGTAAGGCTAAAAGCTTATACTCATATAAAAAACATACATAATTTTCCAGATGATATGCCTGTAAAAGCTTACGATTATTTTATGGGGCACAGAAATAATGTAGTATTGTTTGAAGGTGTGGAGGAAGTATTATCACAACTCAAGAATAAATATAGATTAGGGACTATTACAAATGGAAACGCTTCTCTGGAAAAAATTGGAATACAACAATATTTTGATTTTGAAATCAAAGCATCTGACACAGGATTTATGAAGCCTGATGTTCAGATTTTTAATGCGGCAGTTAAGAAAGCTAATTGTGACCCTGTTAATATGGTTCATATAGGTGATAATTATGAAAAAGATATAGTTGGAGCAATGACTGCTAATATAAATTATATATGGCTTAATCATTACAATGAACATAAAAAAGATATCGATAAAAAAAATATTATAAAATCTTTTTTACAGGTGCCTGAGGCATTAAAAAACATAGGATAAAATATGAGTGATAATAGCGAAAAATTTGAAAATCTAGAAAAACAAATAGGAACATTAAAGTTTGTGGTATTAATAATGGCTGTCGCATTAATATATAACTCAGCTATGAAGACAGGTATGTTTGGAGAATATAGGATAACAGCAAACACAATAGTTGCGAAAAAGATTTTACTAAAAGGTGAGCAGAATCAAAATTTAGGAAACATTAGTGTGGATGAAAATAACAAGATTAGCTTTATATTGTCGAACAAAGATAATCAGCTAAGCATCCAGCCTGACAATATAAAATTTTTAGAAAACACTGACTCTGTAGATCGTATTATTCTCAAGATTCCAAGATAATATACTTTAAAATTCTCTATTGTAATTTATAAACACCTCAAATCCTGACGTGCTATAACCATAAACTTCATTGTATTTTCTGTTGAATATATTATTTAGTTTAAGAGACAAATGATTGCTTTCATCAGGGCTAAAATTTATTACAGAATTAAAGGTAAAGTAGTCTTTTAAATAAACTGTTCTACTTGGATATGAGACAAAGTCCGTGTCTTTAACTTTTGATGAATATAATATATTGGCGCTAAAATTAGTTTGATTGTTAACAGTCTTATTGAAATTTAAGTTTACTAAATTCTTTGGCCTTCTAATCTCAGTCTCTTGAATGTTTTTTGTGCTGTTATGCTCTGTGGAATCAACGTAATCGTGAGAGATTGAAAAATTTTCAGAATTATTAATCTTGTAAGTAAGCTTTGATTCTACGCCTCTTCTATGACTTCTATCAGGCATATTTTTTGCTGTATAATTACTACCACCAATATTATAAAAGCCATTAATCTCATTTTTTAGCTTCATATTGTAATAGGCTTGGGTAATATTAAGTTTCTTATTAATACTTTCAACAGAGTAGCCTACTTCATATTGTCTTGCGCTTTCTGGTTTTAAATCAGGGTTTCCAATAAATGTACTTGCGTAGTATCCATAACGTTCTGTAAACGATGGATTTTTATATGCTGTAGAGTGATTAACAAAAAATTTTCCATTGTTTAATTTGTATGATAGTCCAATTCTATGAGATTTATTATTACTGAACTTTTGATTAATAGATCTTTTGCCTGAAGCCTCAAATTGAAAATTATTAATCGGGTATAAAATTTCTAAGCTGTAAGATCCGCTATATTCTCTTTGTTTTTGATTTCCATCTCCATACTGTTGATCTAAGACAAGCTGAGTGAAATTTATTTTTTCATACTCTAGTCCTAGACTTAATGAAGGGCTATATTGAGAGTTAAGAATATCTTTTAAGTTTATAGACGTATTAGAGAAAATTTTAAGCTTCTCAGATTGTGTAGTTGACTCCCATTTTGCATCTGTTGGCCCAAAATCTACATTTTTATTTATCGAATATTGAATTCCCTGTTTTGAATAAATATTTTTAGAAATACTTTTTTTGTATAAATACTGTGAATATATTTGATTTATATCAGTTGTTGCATTCTGATTATCAGTGACCTGTCCATATGCATTTCTATCATTTTGCCGAAATATATCAAAATATAATGCTGTGAATTCATGGTTTATAGATTTAATATTTACTCTGACGTTATCATTTTCATATCTATTTCTGTCGCCAGATGTACCACTTGTATCTATACCACTAGATTCAATTAAATTTAAATCTACGCCATATTGTAATGCTTCAGTTTCTCCTGCTAAAGAGTAATTTTTTATATTTGTATTATTACTGTCAGCAGTAATATTTAATGCATTTGTATTTTTAGTTTTAATATTAATAACGCCACTTAAAGCATCAGCGCCATGCACACTACTATATGCTCCTCTTAGGATTTCTATACTTTTAATATTGAATGTAAACAAATGAGAGAAATCGTATTCAGAGCCTGAAGAGGCGTCATTAACTTCTATTCCATCTATTAATACTAGAACGTGATTAGCTTCTCCGCCCCTCATTCTTAGTTGATTTTGACTTGCAATTCCACCAGACTGGCTTAAAGACAAATTTGTTTTTCCCTTTAAAATTTCACCAAGTGAAGAGCTAGAGTTATTTTTACTCATGTCTAATGTTTCAATGTTTCCAGAATGAAGCTTTATATTAACTTTATATGGATTTGGGGATATAAAAATAGGTGGTAAATCTTTGCTATATGCAATTGTAACATTTAAAAAAATAATAATAGGCAATACTAACTTTAAAGGCAACATAGTCTATGACTCCAGATATATATTTGCCTACGTTAGTGTAATCCATTTACACTTGTTCCAGCGGACTTAATTTTTAAATATATGCGACAAAATGTCAAGTATATAAAATTTGTTTTACAGTAAATACTGAGAAATATTTTTATTTTTCAACAAGCATTGAAAAATCAATCGAATCAATATTTTTTGTTAAGTCTCCAATTGATATGAAATTAATATCAAGATTTGAGTATTTTTTAATATTTTTAAGGTTTATGCCACCAGATATTTCAATAGTTGTGATTTTTTTATTAATCATTTTGCTAGCTTTTTTAATATTTGATAATGAAAAGTTATCTAATAATATATTTTTTGGCTTATATTTTAAAAGTATTTTTAATTCTACCAAGGTCTCTACTTCAATTGAAACTTTTTTAAAATTAATTATTTTACTAATTTTATCTAGGAAACCTTCGTATGAATTTAATCCTGCTGTTATATGATTTTCTTTAATTAGCACTTGATCATATAGTCCAAATCTGTGGTTAAAGCCACCACCACATTTTACAGCATATTTTTGAGCTGCTCTTAATCCAGGAATGGTTTTTCTTGTGTCTAATAATTTTATTTTATTATTTTTTATTTCTTGGGAGTAAAGGTTGGTTTTGGTAGCTGTACCACTAAGAAATTGTATGAAATTCAATGCCGTTCTTTCTGCTACCAATATAGTTCTAAGAGGAGCTACAATTTTACAAATAGTTTCTCCTTTTTTTATTTTATCACCATCTTTTTTATACCATGTAATTTTTAATGGGCCACGGTATTTTTTTTGTATATTTTTGAATGCGTTATCAAACCACATTCTTCCACATAATATAGCCTCTTGATTTGTCTTTACTAATGCAACAGTTAATTTATTTTTATCTTTGCCAAGTAAATCACTTGTTATGTCGCCTGTTCCTAAATCTTCAGTAATTGCAGCCGCAACATTTTTTATCGCAATCTTTTTTAGGCTAGTATTCTGCACCTTATTATTTCCTTATAAAGTATTCTTTTGATAGCTTGAATATTACAGGACTTAACAATATCAAAGCAATTAAATTTGGTATTGCCATAAAGCCGTTCATGACTGACGCTACCGTCCAGACTAATTTAACGTTAGACGATGCCCAAGCGCCAATTATTATAAATACAATCCATAGTAATCTATATGGTTTAATAGATTTTTGACCAAATACGTAGACTGAACACCTTTCTCCATAGTAACTCCAGCCCAAGATCGTAGTAAATGCAAATAGCACTATAGAAATTGTAACTATAGATTGTCCATATTGCGGAAGTCCAAATGTAAACGCTGCTGATGTCATATCTACACCTTGCCCACTAGCACCACTAATTAGAATTACTAAAGCTGTTAGAGAACATATAATGATTGTGTCAAAAAATGTACCAAGCATTGCAATTGTGCCTTGCTTTACAGGATTATTTGTCTTCGCAGCAGCATGTGCTATTGGAGCGCTACCTAGCCCAGCTTCATTTGAAAACACACCTCTCGAAATACCATATTGCATTGCAAGAGCCATAGCAGACCCCGCAAAACCACCTGCAACAGATGTAGTGTCAAACGCATTTTCTATAATGATATTGAAGACTTCTGGAACCATATTGATATTCATAACTACTATGATTAAAGCAGATATTAAATATATTGATGCCATTATCGGAACTAAACTTGAGGCTAATAAACCTATTCTTTTGACGCCACCAATAATTACTACACCTGAAATTACAGCAAGTATGAGCCCAGTTACTAAAGGCTGAACATCTAATGCGTCTTGCAACTGAATAGCGACAGTATTTGATTGAACCATGTTGCCAATACCAAAAGCAGCCACGGTTCCAAATAGCGCAAATATAAATCCTAACCATCTCCAGTTTTTGCCCAAACCATTTTTTATGTAGTACATAGGCCCGCCTACAAATGATCCACTTGAATCTGTTTCTCGATATTTTACCGCAAGGACAGCCTCACCAAATTTTGTGGCCATACCAATAAAACCCATCATCCACATCCAGAAAATTGCACCTGGGCCACCAAGCGCTATAGCAGTTGCTACTCCAGCAACATTACCCACGCCAACAGTTGCAGACATTGCTGTGAATAATGCAGTACGCGGAGAGATTTCTCCTTTATCTGCCTCATTGTGTTTTGCGCTTAATAACTTTACAGCATAGGGGATTTTGATTAATGGCATAAATTTCAAACCAATTATAAGATATAAGCCTGTAAATCCTATAAGAGCAAGCATATAAGGGCCCCACGCTATACTATCAAGAGTGGTAAATATATTAGTTAAAGTTTCCATGAGAATCTCCGAATATTTTAATATTTATTTAATATATATATGTTTAAATATGATACTAATGTAGAAAATTGTAAAAGGCTATAACTAATGGCAGCTAAAATTTTGATCATAGAAGATGAGATAGCAGTTAGAGAAATGCTGACTTTTACACTAAAAAATAGTGGTTTTAAAACTTTTGAAGCTGGTGATAGTGAAGCAGCATTAAGCATACTTTCAAAATATAATATTGATCTGATATTGCTAGATTGGATGCTTCCTGGAAAAGCTGGAATAGATATATCGAGAGCATTAAGGGCTTCTGGTGAAACAAAAGACTTACCTATAATAATGTTAACTGCTAAGTCAGAAGAATCTGATAAAATTATGGGTTTAGAGTCTGGCGCAGATGATTATATAACAAAGCCATTTTCCCCGAAAGAATTGGTGGCAAGAATAAAAGCCCTTCTTCGAAGAGCTTCTCCTCAAGAAGATATGGAGGTAGTGAATTATGGTTTTATAAACTTAAACCCTATGACACACAAAGTAAAAGATAATGAAGATAATATTAACTTGGGGCCAACTGAATTTAAGCTATTACATTTTTTCATGACTCATCCTGAAAGAGTTTATAGTAGAGCTCAATTACTAGATTTTGTATGGGGAAGAAATATTTATGTAGAGGAAAGAACTGTAGACGTTCACATATTAAGATTAAGGAAATCTCTCAACTTAGAAACATCTAAATATATACAAACTGTAAGGGGATCTGGTTACAGATTCTCAAAATAAAAATTAACGATATATAATTTTTTTATATATAATGTCTTTATGAATAACCAGAATAATAAAATTAATAATTATTCAATAACTGCTGATCTAATAAATTTAATAATATTTTTAGCGGTGGCTGTAATTTTTGGTTATTTAATTAATAACCTTGTCTATAGTATCTTAATATTTTTATCTATTTTTATAATATATATTCTTTATTCGAATTATGTTTTCGAACGATGGGTGTTAAATTACAAGAAGAATAAGTCAATTGAGTATCATCAGAAACACCAGTATCTAGTTTCGGCGCTTAATAAAAGCTTTGAAGAGTTCACTACGGTTAAATTAAAATTCAATGTGCTAGAAAAAAGATTCAAAGAACTAAGTGCGTCAATGCCAGATGCAGTTGTGGTGGTAGATAATAATTTTGTCACGGAATGGTTTAACGATGCAGCTATAAAAATGCTTTCTTTGAAAGACATTGATATTGGAAGACCAATATTACACCTAATTAGAAACCCTAATTTTACTAAATTTATCAATACCAAAGACAGAGACACTCATGTCAATTTTATTTCACCATTAAAATATGACGTAACTATCAAATCATTTCTAGTGCCTTATGGTGAAGATAGATATTTACTGACTTTCAGGGATGTTTCAGAATCTGACCATTTAGATAAAATGAGAAGAGACTTTGTTGCAAATGTCTCCCATGAATTAAAAACACCCTTAACTGTAATATTTGGTTACCTAGAAACTATAAGTTTGTCAGATAATAAAAATGTTGACCAAAGTATTCTGGACCAAATGCTAAAGCAGGCTAAAAGAATGGATATAATGATTAGCGATTTACTGAAATTAACAAAACTTCAAACAACAAATATACCTGAAAAAAACTTCTCTCCTATAAATCTAAAAAATTTAGTTAACGAATTAATATTAGCTTGCAAGCAGGAATCAAATAAAAATAAAAATGATATTAAGATTTTGGCTCATGATGATATATATATTCGTGGATCATACGAAGAAATCTATAGTGCATTTCTAAACCTGTTATTAAATGCCATTATGTATTCAGGTAAAGGAGCAACTATAGAAATAAATTATTATGTTAGTAATTCTAGAGAAACAATATTTTCAATTAAAGATTATGGGGTTGGCATACCTTTAGACTCGGTAAATAGACTTACCGAAAGATTCTATAGAGTAGATAAAGGTAGATCAAGAGAGCAGGGCGGTACTGGTTTAGGTTTATCAATAGTTAAGCACATAATGAATAGACATGATGGAAAGCTAGAGGTTGAAAGTATAATAGGAGAAGGTAGTAATTTTTCTTGTGTATTTCCAAAATCTTTATTAGCTATGACATCATCCAAATCTACCAGTGATGTATGATTCTGTTAATTTATGTTGAGGAGTTGTAAATATTTTCTGCGTTGGGCCAACTTCAACTAGATTCCCTAAATGAAAATATGCTGTTCTTTGAGAAACTCTTGCGGCTTGCTGCATAGCATGCGTTACAATCACAATCGTAAAGTTTTCTTTTAATTCATATATTAGTTCTTCAACTTTCGCCGTTGCTATAGGATCAAGCGCAGAACAAGGCTCATCCATTAAAATAACTTCAGGGCTAACTGCTATTGTTCTCGCTATACATAATCTTTGTTGTTGTCCACCTGATAAACTAGTTCCTGGTGCCTCAAGCCTATCCTTAACTTCATTGAATAAACCGGCTTTCTCTAAACTACTAAAAACTATCTCATCTAGCTCAATCTTATTTTTTGCTAAACCGTGTATTTTAGGACCATATGCTACATTTTCATATATAGATTTAGGGAAAGGATTTGGTTTCTGAAAAACCATTCCTACTTTTGCCCTAAGAGGTACAACATCTGTTTTTTTATCTAAAATATTTTCATCATCAAGGTATATCTCGCCCTCAACACTGCAAGACTCAATAGTATCATTCATTCTGTTTAAGCATCTTAAGAATGTAGATTTACCACATCCAGACGGCCCTATCATAGCTAAAACTTCATTTTTCCCTATATCAATACTTACGTCATTTATGGCAAGTTTATCGCCGTAACGAACATTTATATTTTTAGCGACAATTCTTGGGTCTTCTACATGAATATTACCTACTGTTTCAGAATTACTAATCTGAAATTCAGTTTCTTTAATTAAGTCATTATTATTCATTTAATATATTACTCTTATTATTAATATCATCATTATACATATTTATTCTTTTAAAAAATTAGCTAATATCTTTTTCAAATTTCTTCCTTAGGTAGACTGCCAGGCTATTCATGAAAATTAAAAAAACTAATAAAACCATGATAGCTGCAGATGTTCTCTCGACGAACCCTCTTTCAGGGGTGTCTGCCCATAGATAAATCTGAATAGGTAGCGCTGTTGCTGGATCAGTAACTGATTGAGGTATGTCCACAATAAAAGCAACCATTCCTATTACTAAAAGTGGGGCACTTTCTCCTAAAGCTCTAGCCATTCCAATAATTGTCCCAGTCAATATACCGGGCATTGCTACTGGAACAACATGATGAAATACAGCTTGAATCTTAGATGCACCAACACCCAAAGCACCTTCTTTTATAGAAGGGGGTACTGACTTCAAGGATACTCTACTTGATATTATAATAGTTGGGAGTGTCATTAAAGATAAAACCATGCCACCAACAAGTGGAGCAGAGCGTGGTAATTCAAAAAAATTCAAAAATATCGCTAATCCCAGTAAGCCAAATATTATGGAGGGAACAGCAGCTAAATTATTTATATTTACCTCAACAAAATCAATCAACCTATTATTTTTTGGTGCAAATTCTTCCAAATATATTGCTGTAGCAATACCAATAGGAAAGGATAGTACTAAAGTTATACTAAGTGCAAAAAGTGATCCAACAAAAGCACCTAGGATACCAGATTGCTCAGATTCTGAGGAGTCACCACTAGTAAAAAAAGTTTTATTAAAAAATTTCTTGATTAATTTTTTTTCTTCTAAAATTTCAATCCATTTTAATTCTTCATTATCAATTCTTCTTTCGTCTTCAGGAAGTATTCTATTAATATAGCCTTTAATTAGCATATCTAAATCATCATCAGCTAAGACCCATATTTTTTTCTTTGTGCCGATAACGCTAATATTTTTTTTCACATAATCTCTTAATTGATATTCAGCAGAGTTACTAATAAGTTTTTTAAGTTTTCTTTTTTTACTTCTTCCTTTGACATCAGGGAATAATTCACTAACTGAATTTTTAATTAGTAAATTAAAATTAGATCTTTTAATAATTTCCCAGTCCCTTGTTTTATTAGGGTCCAAAATTTCTTGATCAAAATTAATATAAAGTTGAACTTTTGTTTCTTGAAAAGCTGTATATCCTTGAGAAAATATACTTATAAATAAAAGCGAAAGAAGAGATAGTGCTAATGTTATAGATGCAATACCATAAAATTTAAATCTTTTTTCTTTTGCAAGTCTTGATTTTAGATTAGTCATATTGTTCTCTATATTTTCTTACTATGTGTAGCGCTATGTAATTGAGTATTAAAGTCATAATAAAAAGAACTAAACCTAATGCAAAAGCAGCTAAAGTTTTTGGGCTGTCAAACTCTTGATCCCCAACCAGTAAAACTACAATTTGAACTGTTACTGTTGTGACAGCTTCAAATGGGTTGGCTGTTAAATTGGCAGACATGCCTGCTGCCATTACTACAATCATAGTTTCGCCTATTGCTCTAGATACAGCTAGAAGTAAGCCTCCTATTATTCCTGGGAGTGCTGCTGGTATTATAACTCTCTTAATAGTCTCTGATTTTGTTGCCCCAAGACCAAGAGAGCCGTTTTTTAAATTTTGTGGAACAGCATTTATTACATCATCTGATATCGAGGAGACAAATGGAATAATCATAACGCCCATAACTAATCCTGCAGCAAGAGCGCTTTCAGAAGCTATTTCTAGACCAAAGTAGTTGCCTGTATCCCTAATAAACGGAGCTACGACTACTACTGCAAAAAAACCATAAACCACAGTAGGTATGCCTGCAAGAATTTCTGTTAGTGGCTTTACAATATCTCTTACTTTTTTTGATGCATACTCAGATAAATAAATAGCTGACATTAATCCTATTGGTCCAGCTATACACATAGCAATAAAAGCAATTAAGAATGTACCGGTGAACAAAGGTACGGCGCCAAAGGCACCAGCCGATCCCGCTTGATCTTCTCTAATAGGCATTTGGGGGCTCCAATGAGTCCCAAACAAAAAGTCACTAATTGGTATGGCAGAAAAAAATCTATTTGACTCAAAAATAACCGATAAGACTATACCAATAGTAACTAAAATAGCTAACGTGGAGCAGGCTAATAAAAATAATTCTATAATTTTTTCTAATTTGTCTCTTGCTTTAAACTCATGTTTAATCTTCTTAAAGGTAACAACCGCAGTCAAAATAAATATTAGTATGGATATAGTAAATAAAATATACCTTGATGATGATAATTCTAAAAAAATATTTTTTTCGAAAAATAACCAAATAATTATAAATAAAATTGAAGCAAGTGATGAGTTAACAGCTAGTATTGCTCCATGATATATAGGCGTAGAATGAAGTAACTTTTCTTCTCTTAAGACTAGTGATTTTTTAATTCCAGTATAGTAGGCAGAAACTCCTAACAAGCCTATAATTAATAATATAGTTGTAATATTCATTTAGTATTATTTAATAAAAAAAAACTGTTTCTATTATACATATTTGATTTTTCAGCATTAAAGAGTAGTATTAAATCATCAAGAACATTAAAACATTCTTTTGTTACACTTTTATTACAGCCTAAACATAATTTTATTTAAAAAATAATATGGATGAAAATCAAATTAATACAGGTCATATTTCGACTTCATATGACGAAGCTATGTCGGAAGTGCAGTCAAAAACTCTCGAGATGTCTGGAGTTGTAGAATCATCATATTCAGATGCTCTCTCTGGTCTAATAAAAGGGGATAGCTCTTTATCGCAAAAAGTTGCTACAAATGATTTCTTAGTTAATAAGCTTGAAATTGATATTGACGAAAAGTGCAATACAATTTTAGCATTGCAGACTCCAGTTGCGTCAGACCTTAGAACTATCATTGTAGTGCTTAGAATCATTACAGATCTTGAAAGAGTAGGTGATGAGGCGGAAAAAATTGCCAGACTATCTTTAAAATTAAATTATGAAAATATAGATCAAGCATTCCTTAAGTCTTTAGAGCATCTTGGAAATAGCACATCAGCTCTTTTACATAACTCTATTGATGCTTATGCTAGAAAATCAGTTGAACAAGCATTAGAAGTTATTCAGGATGATAAGAAAATCGACTTGGAGTTCAAGTCATGTATGAGACAGTTGATTACATATATTGTTAAGATAGAGGATAACAAAGTTGTGAAAAACTTTTTGGATATATCCACGTGCGCTAAAAGTATCGAGAGAATTGGCGACCATGCAAAAAATATTGCACAACATACAATTTATTTAATTAAAGGCAAAGACATAAGGCATACACGTATAGAGCAAGTTCGGTCAGAGCTTGACGAAATTTAAACTTACTTAGCTAAAAGGTACTCAAGCAAAGCTTTCTGAGCATGTAATCTGTTCTCTGCTTCTTGCCATACAACACTCGCTTCACTATCCAAAACATCAGATGTTACTTCTTCTCCCCTGTGAGCAGGTAAACAATGCATAAATATTGCATCTTTATTTGCTACACTCATTATTTCTTTATTAACCTGAAGCGTTTTAAATATCTCTTTTCTCTTTTCTTCCTCTTCCTCTTGGCCCATGCTGGCCCATACATCTGTTACAACTAAATCCGCATCTTTTGCGGCTATTAAAGGATCATGAGTTAATACAACATCGTCTTCATGTTCAAATAATGAAGGTATGAAATTTTTAGGTGTTGCAATAGAGAGTTGAAAATCAAATTGTTTTGAAGCATTAATATATGAGTTACACATATTATTAGCATCCCCTATCCAGGCAACTTTTTTACCTGAAATATCACCTTTAGCTTCAACAAATGTCATTACATCAGCTAGCAGCTGACATGGGTGAACTAGATCTGTCAAACCATTGATTACGGGTACACTTGATTGAGCAGAGAACTTTAAGACATCTTCATGCTTATGAGTTCTAATGACAATGCAGTCAACCATACTTGAAATTACCTTTGCGGTATCTTCGATAGGCTCACCTCTGCCAAGTTGTGTATCTCTTGGTGATAAAAATAAAGTATTCCCCCCAAAGTGCGTCATTCCAACCTCAAATGAAACTCTAGTTCTGGTTGAAGACTTGTCAAATATAAGAGCCAAGGTTTTATTCTGTAACGGAGTGTAAGTAATATTACTATTTCTCATTTTTTTGAGCTCAATAGCTCTTAAAATAAGTTTCTGTATATCTTTTTTAGGTATATCAAGTAATGTTATAAAATTTTTTTTCATTATTTCGAGTATCCAATTAATATTTTAGACAATGTTTTCACTATAAAGTCCGCTTGTTTTTTTTGTAAAATAAGAGGAGGTAATAATCTTATTACATTCTCAGATGTTAAATTCAATATTAATTTCTGATCTAGACAGTCATTAACAATGTTAGAATTCTTTTTAGTAATTTCTATGCCAATCATCAGACCTTTTCCTCTAATCTCTTTAACAACACTTATGTTCTTAGTTTTTTCTTTAAGTGTTTTAATTAAATACTGACCCATTGCCTTTGATTGCTCACATAAACTTCTTTTATTAATTACATCTATAACCTTAGATGATACCGCGCATACCAAGGGATTGCCTCCAAATGTACTGCCATGTGAACCTGGCGTGAACAACTCGCTAGTTTTTTTATTCCCTAAGCAAGCTCCTATAGGAACACCATTTCCTAATCCTTTTGCGCATGTAACAATATCTGGTTTTATTTTAGAATGCTGGTAAGAAAACCATTTCCCTGTTCTTCCCATTCCTGTTTGCACTTCATCAACTATCATTAATATATCTTTTTTTTCAGTAATTTTTCTAATTTCCTTTAAAAAACTATCAGCTGCTATTCTGATTCCGCCTTCACCCTGAATTGTTTCTAGCATTACGGCAGAGACATTGTATTTTTTTAAGGCATTTCTTACTGAAGTAATGTTATTGTATTCACATTTGATGAACCCACTTAGCATAGGCTTAAAACCTTTCTGAGCTGCTGCGCTTCCAGTTGCACTTAAGGTAGCAATAGTTCTTCCATGCCAAGATCTATTAAAAACAATAATTTTTGAATTTTTTAATTTTTTGTTATTTGCATGCAATCTAGCCAGCTTAATTGCTGCTTCATTTGCTTCAGAGCCAGAATTACAAAAAAACGCTGATTTCATTTTCGAGATTTTGCAGAGTTTATTTGCAAGCTCCTCTTGGTTTTTTATTTGAAATAAATTCGAGACATGGATTAGTTTTTTAGATTGGCTTGCAATTACTTTGGAGATTTCTGGGTGACTATGACCAATTCCACAAACTCCTATACCTGATATAGCATCAAGGTATTCTTCTTTACTATTAGTATACAAATAGCATCCTTTTCCGCTATCAAAGGATATCTGTAAGGGCTTATAGTTTTTCATTAAATAGTTCATATATAGAATGCCAAATAAAAACGGCAGCTAATGCTGCCGTGGATATCTTATATAATACTGCTAAGTTTAAATAAATTCAATACTACAGCGGTAGGCCATGCATATGACTGCTCATACACATTAACATTGGAATTGAGAGTAGGGTATTTGTTCTTGATGCCATCAAAGCCACTACCTTGCCTTTTGCTATTTGCGCATCTGTAGCTTTAACTATCCCTAAAATTCTTTTTTGGTTTGGCCAGATTAATCCCCAAACATTTAATAACATAATTGTTCCTAACCATGCGCCAATCCCAATAATTTCTGCACCTGGTTGGAGAGCAAAAGCGTTGTGAATTCCTATCTGGCTAACATGAAGCGTTACAACGCCACTTAACCACGTTAAAAGCGCTCCCCATCTAAAGTAAAACAATGCACTTGGTGCGATATATTTATTTATAGCAGATGGACCGGGGCCATCTTTGTCTGCTAGTGCTGCGGCAACACCAGGAACTTGGACAAAGTTAAAGTAATAAAGAAGACCTATCCAGACTATACCAAAGAAAACATGCAACCATGTCGCTAGAGCCCAAATAGCATTAGCTGGATCACCATGCTGGTAATACATGCTTATTAATATTGCTAAGACAAAACCTAGTCCTACAGTCATTGGTATTGATTTTAAAGGATTCATTGTTTCTCCTCCACAGAGATAATTTAAATACTATTCTATTCTTTGATATACAATGTTGCAAACAAAGATTTAGAGTAAGTATAATTTATTACAAAAGAGCAGGCGCAAATAAATATTTATGAAATTTACAGTACAAACAGAAAAAGAGATGGCTGCATTAGCTCATAAATTTTCAGAGGCCATTATATTGCCAATAATAGTAGGAGTGAATGGGTACTTAGGTGCTGGGAAAACAACATTCATAAGAAACCTAATTAGGGTCTATAAAGCTGATGAAAAGGTTAAAAGCCCTACATTTAGTATAGTAGAAGAATATAATTATAGTAATATTGATATTACGCATGCAGACTTATACAGGGTAAAAAAAGACGAGCAGAATTATATAGATTTCCGTGATTATTATTCAAAAAATAGTCTGATAATAATTGAATGGATTGAAAATGACATAAGTCTGATGAAAAAATCTGATATTATTATCGACATAGAAATATTAAAAGATACAGATATTAGGCGGGTTGGTTTTACTGGGAATTCTAGTAAAGGAAAGCAATTAATTCAAAATATAAGATAAATGACTCAATTGATAAATTCTACTATCAAGAAAAAAATATTAAAAATAATCTTCTCAGCATTATTTTTTATTTCATGCTACTCGGAAGCAACAGCTAGTAGCACTTTAAATACGATAAGAATCTCATATGATAATCAGCTTAATAAAGCAAGAATAGTCTTTGATTCAAATAAAAAAATTAATTTTCAAGTAAATAACGTAGATAAAAAATATTTACGTATTTCCTTAAAAAATATGAGTCTTATTAAGAATTTTAGAAGCCCTGTAGTTGATGAAAAGTATATTAAAAGCCTGGTATTTAATAAGGGTAAAAGTAGCCTAAATTTTTCTATTAAACCAAATGGTAAATTTAAATATAAATATTTTTCATTAACTCAAAATGATAAATATAGTTACAGATTAGTTATAGATGTGTATCTAATTAAGAAAGTTAAGAAAGTTAAGAAAGTTAAGAAAGTTAAGAAAAATATAATAGTGATTGCTATTGATGCTGGACACGGAGGGAAAGACCCGGGGGCTATTGGAAAACGTGGCACCATGGAAAAAGATATTGTTTTATCAATATCTAAAAAATTATACGCGTTGCTAAGAAAAGAAAAAAATATTAGGCCGGTCTTAATTAGAAAAAATGACACGTACATACCTCTTAGAAGCAGAATTAAAAAAGCTAGGAAATTTAAAGCAGACTTATTTATTTCAATACATGCTGACGCTGCCAGAAACAGAAAAGCTAGCGGCTCATCTATTTATGTTCTTTCACAGCATGGAGCATCAAGTGAGGCTGCAAAATGGCTTGCTAATAAAGAGAATGCGGTTGATCTAATAGGTGGAGTTAGCTTAGACGACAAAGATAACATTCTCGCGCAGGTTATATTGGATCTTTCTTTGAGTGCTACTATAGAGACAAGTATTAAAGCTTCCAGTGTTATCCTGTCTAAATTAAAAAAAGTTTCTAAAATTCATTCGCATAACATTGGGCAAGCAGGTTTCGTAGTTCTAAAGTCCCCTGATATACCATCCATGCTTATAGAAACCTCATTCTTGTCTAACGTAAGAGAAGAGAAGAAGCTAAAGACTGAAAAGTTTCAAAAAGATATAGCTAAAGCTATAAGAGACGGCATCTTAGATTTAATTAAACAAGGCGTTATTTAAAGATATTTTTATCGTGGTTCTTTTGCTCAAGCACATTAAATACTTTATTTGAGGCGTTAGAAGAAATTTTTGATATTTTATCTGAGAGCGTTTTTAATTTTTTGTATTGAATATGGAAAATTTCAAATTCGTTTACCATAGAGAGTATGTATTCGTCACTAGTCATAATGCTGTCAATAAGCTTTAATTCTAAAGCTTTTGGACCGTACCAATATTCTCCAGTTGCAACTTTTTCTATATCTATATTTTTACGATTAGCAGTAATGAAATCTTTAAATAAAACATGGATATCCTGAAGTTGTTCACCTAGCTTTTCCCTGTCTTTATCAGTATTTTCACCAAACATAGTTACAGTTCTTTTGTAATTACCAGCTGTATGTTGCTCAAAATCAATTCCTTTATTTTTTAGTAATTTATTAAAATTTGGAACTTGCGCTAGCACACCTATAGACCCAATTATGGCAAATGGAGAAGCTATAATTTTATTAGCGACACAAGCCATCATGTAGCCACCACTAGCCGCTACTTTATCAACACATATTGTTAAAGGAATATTTTTGTCTTTAAGACGCTTTAATTGTGCAGCTGCTAGACCATGCTCATGGACTGTTCCCCCAGAATTCTCAAGTCTTAATAAAACCTCGTCGCTTTTTTTATGTGATAATATTATCCCTGAAATTTCACGCCTCAAAGATACTATTTCGCTCGCTTTAATATTACCTTTAAAATCTAAGACAAATAATTTTTTATCATTAGTTTTTTTATTTTTTTTTCTTAATTTCACAAATTTTTTAAATTCTGATTTACCAAGTAAATTTTTTTTAATGTTTTCTTCTAAGAGAGAAAATTCTTCATTAATATTTTTAATGGTTATATCTCCTTCGGTCTTATTATTTCTTGTGCTCATAATAAAGCTTAAAATCAAGACTATACTAATAACTACAGTTAGCGTTTTTAGTAAAAAAAGACCATAATTTGATAATAATTCTATAAACATTTTATTTTTTTCCCTTCTTAATATTAAATACTTGAAATAAAGTTTGAGTAGAAATATTCTTTTTAACGTCGGTATGTATAAACATTTCTGTTAAGTCTAAGCCCACCGTCTCTTTTAAGAAATTTCCTCTTATAATCGTATCATATTTTTGAGTGCCCACTAAGCTCATACTTGTACTATAGTAAAATCTATCTAACAATTTTTCAGCCATCATTTGCTCTACGATAGTCGGGCCAGCAATAAAGTATACTGACTTAAGTTTATTTTGTATGATGCATTTGTTGAGAGACTTTGCAGATACATTCTTTCCTCGGCATTTCACTATATCGTAGCCTTTTTCTTTAAATTTATTAATTTTTTTTAAATCTTCAGTTGTTGTTAAAATTATGATTTTATCTTTATAAGTCTCTAATTTTATATTTATTGGAAAATCTAAACTATTACTCAAAATAATAATTTTGTGACTTCTGATATTATTATCTTTTCTCCATTGTGCTAATTTTTGATTTTTCACAGAGAGAATATCTCCATAATATCCTTTATTTAGGCCTTTTATATATTGTGTATTTGTTACTAAGCAGTCAGCCTGAGCATGAAGTTGGCTAAATAATACGAAGTCCACAGTGTTTTTAATAGCATCTGGAGTCAGTAAAAGGCGATGTTTTTTATTGTATATAGCTATTCTTCCATCTAGACTCGATAAAAAATTTGCATAATATATAGGCTTATTATCCTTGTAAATACTTGATAATAATGGATTTAAATACAAATTTTCTAATTTGCATTTAGCTGCTTTATTATGTGGATAAACTCTCTTTATATTTTGATTCATAAATTTGATAATGAAGCGTGTTTTATTTGCTAATATAGTTGATCTATAGTGTTAATACTATAAATTATAAAAATAAAAATAAAAATATATTTCAAGGAAGATTTAATTATATTGATAAAATCATGAGGATTAGAACATGGAGTCAATATTAGAAATTAGAGATAGCTGCACTACTTCAGAGCAACTGTTAAAAAGTTATGCTTTTGCAAGATATTTAAAGATTTATAAAAAAGAGTATTTAGAAGATCTTGAAAAGAAAGGTGAAAAGCACTCTGAAGAAGCAAAGCAAAAAATTGAGTTTATTTCTAATCTAGAATTAAGAGATATTTTAAATATCTTTGAAAAAAAAGAAATTGATCGCAATTTGGAAAAAGATAAAGCAATAGTAAGATTTCTTGACGGTTGCTACAACCATTTTAGGAACAAAAGTTTTTCTAGATTAGTTCGAATGCATAATGAGATTGTAATTGGCTCTTCAGAAACTCAAAACTCTATTAAAGAAAAGATTTCTATAAAAGCAGAAAATTTATCTGAATTAATTATTAGTACCAGAAGAAAATTATTAGATAAGGTGGGCTTAGGTCATGGCGTCTCAAGATCTCATGGTCTGGATGCTTCTCCAAATGTAACTGCTGGAGAAATATCAGGTCATTTTTGCAAACTCCCAGCTTCTTATTCGCAATTAGCTCATACGAATCTTACGGTAACAGCAGATATTAAAACAGGAATACACTATGATACCCCTGTTAATAAAAGAGCTTATCCTTTTTATGAGCTTAATCATAATCCTTTGAATTTGAAAAACTTTAAACCAGATGATTGGGTTGCTGTTCCTCTGAAGGTCGGAAAATGGCTTATAGTTACTTATATTAATAAGGCGAGAGGCTCTATAGAAATGGAACCAGGATTATTAAATCTATTTCCATTTTATAAAGTAGATAAAGACTTTATGAATAAAAAACCTGATGGATTATTCTTTTTTGGTTATCCAGAAGCTTCTGAAAAAGACTTAGGTTTTTATCATGATAAAGAAAATGATTTATTAATAGGTGTGGTTCCGGATATGCCGAAATATGGATATTTTGGCTATTGTAAAAAACCAATTTTAACAATACACAATGTGTTGGCAATTTTAAAAGGAGACTTTCCTTTGCATTGTGGTTGCAATAGATATGTTGTTGGTTTTGACAAAAAAACAGAAGAGCCTTTTATTTCTGAAATTTTTATAAAAGCTGATGATATGGGAAAGGCAGAATTTTATAAGGACACAGATAAAAGTACAAAATTAAAATTTTTTGGGACTGAGGTTGGAGCATTTGCGTGTTTAGATGGTTTTAGTGAGCAAGCTAAAATGCAAATGATCGGAAGGGAAATCGGTTACAACGCCTCGTACGGGAATAACGCAAGGCAAATTGTACCGGTTGCAGAAGAGAGTGAAGTTTCTACTGGTAGTAATTTAGATATGTTGTTATATATAAATAACTATGATTTAAAAAAGCCTGGTGAAACTATGGTTGATACAAGCATGAGCCCCGTAGAAGCTATGAAGCATTTTCATGATGGCAGAAGATGTGCGGCAGGTAGTACTCAAACGGGAAGAGGTGGTACAGAAATTAGTTACTGGGCAAATCCGTTTCCCTTACTCAAAGATAATGATGGGTCTATATTGCATAAAGATTTACTAGAAAAATATACAGAAACTGAGCAAGAACTAATTTCAAGTATAGAAAAGTTAGTTAAAAAAGATGAGATGAGTATAGGTGTAGCCTATAGTATGCTTATGGCAGGGGTTTACGAAGGAAATACTGATGAGCAAATTACGCAGTGTGGCTTTAATAATAGAGAAGAAATAGAACAAGAGGGCCCGACTAGACTAGCTGAGTCTTTAATAGTTTCAATAAAAGAATTTGCTGTGAAAAAAAGAAACCGTATGGGCGGAAAACTACATGAGGTTGATGTTACGGTAGCCATGGTTGGGGATAGTAGGACTGGAAAATCAGAGACTGCGGAGAAAATGGAAGGAATACTTAATATGAATATTGCTTAATATAATATGATATTTAAGAGTAATTCTTAAGCTGCTCTTCAATCTTTAGAATATGCATTTTAAGTTCTTTTAGTTTTTGCTCGTCTGCTACAACCACATGACCAGGGGCGTTATTGATAAATTTTGAATTTGATAATCTCGACTCTATACCTGCCGCTTGATTTACATACTTTGATTTTTCTTTAGCGAGTCTTTCAATTTCTAAATTAATATCAATTAAACCTGAGGTAGGTATTAAGAATTTTAAATTATTTGATACGCACGTATAATAATTTTTTTCAGACTCTTCACTTCCAAAATCAAGTTTTTTTATTTTAGATAAGTTTTTTATTAGATATGATAGTTTTTTGAAATATAACTTATCTTTATTGTTTTCTCCAGTAATAATAACCTCTATCTCTTTATTAGGAAGAACTCCAATTTCAGATCTAGTTTTTCTGATGGCTGACACTATATCTATCATCCAAGTTATATTATCAGTATTGTTTTTACTTAAAAAATTCTTTGATTCAGGATAAGCGTTATATTGAAGAAAAGTCTTTTCTTTAAATATATCAAAATATATTTCTTCGGTAATAAAAGGCATTATTGGATGCAAGAGAAGTAAAATATTCTTTAAAATATCACGTAGATTATATATTACTGCATTTCTTTCTATATCAGATATATCATCTCTGTTAATTTTTGCTTTTGATATCTCGATGTACCAACTGCAATAATCTTGCCACACAAAACTATATAAATTTTTTGCTGCGTAATCAAATCTATAATTTTTATAATTTAATTTTGTACTATCAATTAACTCACCCATTTTATTTCTAATCCAGATATCTTCATCTGTAAGAGTATTTTTGTCTGAGGATGCATCACCTTGCATTTTAACAAATCTTGCGGCATTCCATAATTTATTACAAAAGTTTCTGTATCCCTCAACTCTTTTAAGGTTAAAGTTTATATCTCTTCCGTGACTCGCGAGGGAAGCAAAAGTAAATCTTAATGCATCAGTTCCATAGGAATCTATACCATTAGGATATTCTTTTTTTGTATTCTTTCTAATTTTTTCAGCCATTTCTGGCTGCATTAGATTAGAGGCTCTTTTATCTATTAAATTTTCTAATTCAATTCCATCTATTAAATCTATAGGGTCAATTATATTACCCTTAGATTTTGACATTTTATTTCCTGACGAATCTTTTACCAGGCCATGAACATAGATCTCTTTAAATGGTATTTCCCCAACAAATTTTTTCCCCATCATAATCATTCTTGCTACCCAAAAAAATATAATATCAAAACCCGTGATTAGTACACTGGTTGGGTAAAAAGTTTTTACTCTCTCTGTCTCGTTAGGCCATCCTAGGGTTGAAAATGGCCACAAAGATGATGAGAACCATGTATCAAGAACATCCTCGTCTTGATTTAGAATTACGCTATCTTTTATATCATATTTTTTTCTAACATCATTTTCATCTTTACCAACATAGATATTTTTATCTTCATCATACCAAGCGGGAATTCTATGGCCCCACCATAATTGCCTACTAATACACCAATCTTGAATATTATTCATCCAATCAAAATAAGTTTTTTCCCAATTCTCTGGTACAAATTTTATTTCTTTTTCTTTGACACATCTGATAGCTTCTTCTGCCAAGGGCTTAATTTTCACGTACCATTGGTCTGTCATCATAGGTTCGATAATAGAGTGACTTCTATCACCTCTTGGTATTACCATTTTATGGTCGGAGGTTTTTACAAGTACTCCAGAATCTTTTAATTCTGCTAGAACTTTTTTCCTTGCTGCGAATCTATCAAGATTATTATATTCCTTGATATCACATTTTATTCGCGCTGATGTATCGAAAATATTAATTATTTCTAAATTATGTTTTTTTGCTAATTCATAATCATTGAAATCATGTGCTGGAGTAATTTTTAGACATCCCGTTCCAAAATCCATATCAACATATTCATCGGCTATTATTGGCACAGCTCTCCCCGTTATAGGTACAATAACTTTTTTACCTATGTAGGATAAATATTTTTTATCATTGGGATTTACGGCAACAGCTGTGTCACCTAGGAGAGTTTCTGGTCTTGTGGTTGCTATTTCTACAAAATCGTTAGATTCATCATCTAGAAAATATTTTATTTGCCATATTTTACCATTTTCTTCTGATGATACGACCTCAAGATCAGAAAGGGCGGTTTGAAGTACAGGGTCCCAATTAACTAGTCTTTTTCCTTTATAAATTAAACCTTCTTCATAAAGATCAATAAATACTTTATTTACAGCTATCGACAACCCTTCGTCTAAGGTAAATCTTTCGCTTTCCCAATCTAGCGAGGCTCCCATTCTTCTTAGCTGTTTAGTTATTATGTTGCCAGATTCGCTTTTCCAGTCCCAAACTTGATCAATAAATTTTTCCCTACCTAGATCAGTTCTTGATATGCCTTGGGCTATTAATTTTCTTTCCACAACCATTTGGGTTGCAATCCCTGCGTGATCAGTTCCAGCTTGCCATAAAGTTTTATTTCCAAGCATTCTATGATATCTACATAAAATATCCATAAGTGTAACTTGGAATGCATGACCCATGTGAAGGGTCCCTGTGACATTTGGAGGAGGGATCATTATGCAGTAAGCATCACCATCTCCTGATGGGGAAAATGCTTTTTTTTCCTCCCATTCTTTATACCATTTCTCTTCTATCTCAGATGGATTATACTTATTATCAATCATATGAAAATAATGTAATTAGTGTAATAAATACTAAAGTTATTTTCATTATAAGGATTTTGCCTTTTCTAAAATAAAGTGGGTTAGTAAAGAAACAGGTCGTCCTGTTCCGCCTTTATTCGCGCCTTCATTCCAAGCTGTTCCTGCTATATCCAGGTGCGCCCAACTATAATCTTCTGTAAATCTTGATAGAAAGCAAGCTGCCGTGCTTGTGCCAGCATATCGTTTACCAATATTAGCAATATCTGCAAAATTACTATCTAGTTCAGACTGAAATTCTTCGAACATTGGTAGCTCCCAAATATAATCATGACTTACACTAGAGCTATCTTTTAGCATCTGCGTTAGCTTCTCATCATTTGAAAGAATACCACTAGCAACTTTTCCTAAAGCAACGAGCACTGCGCCTGTTAGAGTAGCAATATCAATAACGTGCTTTGGTTTAAATCTGGCCGCATATGTTAATGCATCACATAAAACCAATCTTCCTTCTGCGTCAGTGTTAAGTATTTCAACAGTTTGCCCTGACATAGTTGTAACAACATCACCAGGATTAGTCGCAGTACCACTAGGCATATTTTCTGCTGAAGCAATTACACCAACTACATTGATTTTTAAATTTAATTCGCTAATAGATTGCATCGTACCTAAGACACTAGCTGCACCACACATATCATATTTCATTTCATCCATGCCGTTACTCGGTTTTATTGATATACCGCCTGTATCAAAAGTTATACCTTTTCCAACCAGCACTATTGGTTGTTCATTTTTACCAGCACCATTATACTTTATAGTTATAAGTTTAGATGGTTCTTCACTACCATTTCCGACTGAAAGTAAGCAATGCATTCCCATGGCCTTCATTTGTTTTTCATTATGAATTTGCGTATTTAATTTTTTATTTGTTTTACTCAAATTTGTTGCTGTTTTAGCCAGGTAAGTTGGAGTGCAAACATTACTGGGAAGGTCGCCAAGTTTCTTTGCAAGCTTAATACCATTAGCTATCGCTTGCCCTTGCTCAAAATATTTTTTAAGATTATTTTTTGATGTTTTTTTGATAGAGGTAGACACAAATATAAGTTTGTTAATTTTGTAGCTAACTTTATTTTTTGTTTTATTTTTTGTCTCATCATAATGGTAATCTATACCGTTCATATGAATAGATATATTTCTAATAGCCCAATCAATTTTAATTCCACCACTCATTACCGTGTTGAGAGCTACATATATATTTTTAAGGCTCTCTTTCTTGCAAAGCTTACTTAAAGAAGAGGCAACTTTTAAGAAGCTTTTCTCAGAATACTTATCTTTATCACCTAACCCAACAAGATAAATTTTTTCTAATTTTTTATCTGTTGCATCATATATGCATAAAGACTCGTTAATTTTTCCTTCAAAAGAAGATTTTTTAATAGTGTCCGTAATTTTTGCAATATCTGATTTCCCAACGAGCCCTGTTAATGCCTTTGTGCTTTTGTCAGAAAATACTCCAAATATAGCTGACCCTTTGATGGAGTTTGATGTTATATTATCAGTTAAATGGTATTGCATGATTTCTATAGCCCCTTTGTAATTATCGATTATGAAAAATAACTCTAAATATACCAAAATAAAAGAACAATCGCTGGATATTTACAATTCTTGTAAAACAAAATTATATCAATTTAATAGAAAAATTATATCTATTATTTTTAACAGTCAAAATAATCAGACAATCTTACCCTTAAGAGCACTTAAGAGGCTCTCAGTTAAATTAACAATTATAGACAAGTATATACTTAAGAGCTTTGTTTATTCTTTTTTAGCTGTCGTTTCCGTATTGCTGCTAGTAATAGTAGGAAGATTATTTGTAAAACTCCTAGAATATGTTGTAGAAGGTAGGTTTGAAATCGAAATGGTATTTTCATTACTGTTACTAAGCTCTGCTAAATCATTAATATTATTACTCCCATTTGCCATTATGATTGGGTTATTGATCTCATTGTCGAAATTATATAGAGATAGTGAAATATATGCTTTAAAGGCTTCAGGAAATTATAAAACTATTTTTACAAAAATATTTTATTTGATAGCCACCCCATCTTTCTTAATAATATTCTTATTAAACATATTTGCATCACCATTCTTAATAACAGAAATTCAAAAAAAGAAAATTGAAGCAGCATCTACCTCAGAGATTGGACTCACAACTCCAGGTAAATTTATACAGATGAAAGACAAAAATTGGATAATCTTTGTAGAGGCAGTGGAAAATAATCTTTCAAAAAGAATATTTATTAAAAGCTCAGACAACAATAAAATTTCTATAGAAACAGCCGAAGAAGGATCTGAGTATGTAGAACAAGGAACCCGAAGCTTAGTTCTAAAAAATGGGCAGAGATATACTGGTACACCAGGGACAGGGAATTTCCAGGTCATGAAATATGATAGACACGAAGTTAAACTACTTCATACATCCTCTGATTTCTCATTAAACTATAGAATGAAAAGTATATTTGACCTTATATTTGATCAAAACAAAATTTTGTCTAGCGCTGAAATTCAATGGAGGCTATTTGCCCCAATATCTGTGATTATTTTAATATTATTTGCTTTTATTTTTGGGGATATCCCCCCTAGAAAAAACAAATATTCTAATTTGCTTCTAGGAATTATAGTGTATTTTATTTACTCTAATTTAGTGATTTTGTCTGTAAACCAAATTCAAAAAGAATCTCTTTTATTTCTATTTATTGGTACTTGGTGGGTTCATATTTTTGCAGCCTTAACATGCTATATTTTGCACATAGTCAAAAAGAATCAATTAAATAATTATAAAGATTTTCTTGCTTTTATAAGGCATCTAACTAAGAAACTAACACCATGAAAATTTTAGATAAATATATTGCAAAGCAAATATTAACAGCAATATTTTCTGTATTAGGTGTTCTTGTTATTGTTGTGGGTCTATTAGATTTAGTTGATGAAATTAAAAAGGTAAATAATAATTATTTGATATCGCATGCATTCTTATATGTTTTGTTAAACACACCTCAAAATATTTACGAAGTATTTCCAATAGCTACTCTAATGGGGAGCTTAATTGGCTTAAGTAAACTATCTAGCACTAGTGAGCTAAATGCCGCAAAAGCCTCTGGGTTATCATTTTCTCAAATAATAGTGATTACATTAAAAACAGGCTTGCTAATAGTAGTTATAACATTTCTTATTGGAGAATTTATAGCCCCTAAAGGCCAACAGCTTGCAAATAATATTAAAAATTTAAGCGAATCTACTAGATTAAGCATGAAGAATACAAATGGTATCTGGATAAAAAGTAAGAATGTCTTTATTCATATTGCTAAAGTTTATCCAAATAAAACAGCTCAAGAAATTTCTTTATATCGTTTTAACGAAAAACAGCAAATGATAGAATCTCTTTATGCAGAAGAAGGATATTATAGTGAAGGAAAATGGGTAATAAAAAATATCACTTCTACCAGCTTCATTAATAAAAATATTACAATTACAAATAAAGAGATTGCTATATTACCTGAGTTCATAGATTTGGATTTATTCGATATTATGATTATAAAACCAGAGCAAATGACTCTTATGCAAATTAATCGATATATTAAGTATTTAAAAAATAACTCAATGGAGTCAAAAAATTATGAACTTTCTTTTTGGTCAAAATTTTCAACACCGCTTTCATGCTTAGTAATGTTTTTATTAACAACGCCATTTGTGCATTCTAATATACGCTCAGCAAGCTATGGGCAAAGAATATTTATTGGCATTTTAACGGGGGTTACGTTATTTTTATTTAATCAAACTATAAATAAATTATCTATTATAATAGGTATGCCAGCACTAATAGGATCATTCCTTCCACTATTAATTTTACTAGCTTTAAGTTTATTAATTATTAATAAATTTTATGGGTCTAAAGCTTTATTAAATATGTTTTTGAAATAATATCATGCATACATTTTTTATCTTTACGAAGTATGGATATGAAAAAACCTAGTCCAAAAATCGAAAAAGAAATTATTGCCATATTAAATCTAATGATTGCTTTTTTATATGAAATTCCATTTCCGTTGTCGTCAATAATAGTGATTCCCCAAGATCGCATTCCTAATGTCGCCCTGTTATTTACCCAAAACCACACAAAGAAAAATTGTATTATAAAATAGAAATAAATTTGCATAATTATTTTTAAAGCAAAATTTTCTTCTATATTGAAGCTATAAAAGGGCATGGACATTACAGTTAGTAAAGCGAAAATTAAAAATGAATCATATAGTATTGCTAATATCCTGCGCCAAATAGACAAATATTTCATAGATTACGCTCTCGTTGTAATAGATTTATAATTGCTCTATTATATTGTTAGATCATGAAAAATACACTACACAATGATTATTTAGAAAATTTCCTTGATAATATATGGGCTGAACAGGGGCTCTCTAAAAATACTTTAGTATCATATGAGCACGACATTAAAAGCTTTTTGCTTTATTTGCAAGATACTAGAATTCAAATATTAGATGCTAGTCTTGCTGATATAAATTCATATATTTCGTTTAGATTTGCAAATGGAATCTCCTCAAGAAGTAATATGAGGTTAATATCATCATTGAAAAAATTTTTTTTATACTTAACATCTCGTAACTTAATTAAGGTAAATCCTGCAGAAAACCTTGAAAGTCCGCGTAAAGTTAAATCTTTACCCCATACAATTGATGAAGGGAGTGTTGATAAGTTACTGAATGCGCCTGACTTAAAAACACGATTAGGGGCTAGAGATAAGGCAATGTTAGAGATACTTTATGCCTGTGGACTAAGAGTGTCTGAGCTTGTAACTCTGAATTTCTCACAAGTAATTACAGAAAGTAATTTTTTAAGAGTAATGGGAAAGGGGGGTAAGGAAAGAATTATACCTATCAATGATTACGCATTATCTTTCTTGATAGTTTATATAGAAGACTTTAGGGATGAATTTGTTAAAGACAAGAAAACAGATGCGTTATTTTTAAGTAACAGAGGTAAGGCAATGACAAGGCATTCTTTCTGGCATATAATTAAAAAATATGCAGCACAGGTGGAAATTAGCGACCATTTATCACCACACACACTAAGACATGCGTTCGCAACACACATGATTAATAATGGTGCTGATTTAAGAGTTGTGCAGTTATTATTAGGCCACAGTGATCTTGCGACTACACAGTTATATACACATATCGCAAAAAATGAATTAAAGGAGTTACATTGCAAAAATCATCCAAGAGCATAATTATAAATACAGCTTTTATTCTAATTATTTTCTTTTCAGGTCCGCATGATATTCATGCGGAAGAGAAAAAAGATCCAAATATAGAATTTTTGCAGGATAAACTGAAAGACATTATTCCAAACTATAAGTTTGATAAAATAAAAAAATCTCCTTTAAAGGATATGTATGAGATTGTTTATGGTGGAGAAATTATCTATATAACAAGCGATGCGAAGTTTGTATTCGAGAGTGGGAATTTGCAAAGAGTCATGAAGGATAAAGATTTATATTATTTTGAAAACCTTACAGACTTATCTGCATCAGAAGGAAGAAAAAATTTGTTAGATAATCTCTCTGACTCCAAGCTTTTTGTCTACGGTGATAGCAAAGACCACTATATTAATGTCGTGACCGATATAGACTGCGCTTATTGTAGAAAATTTCATAATGATATTGAAACCTACGTGCAGAATGGGATAAAAGTTAGGTATCTAGTATTTGCAATAAAAACTAGTGCCAAAAAAAGAGTAATTTCTGCTTGGTGTGCAAATAATAAAAACAAAGCTTTTACATTTTTAAAAAAAGAAAAGGCTATTGAGAAATTGAATTGTGATAATCCAATTGATGAACACCAAAACATAATAAGCAGTATTGGCGTTAGCTCAACACCATCAATATTTTTGCCTAGTGGAGAGCTTATACAAGGTTACATGAGCCCAGAAGAGATTATTCAGAAATTAAAGAATTAGAAAACCAACTCCCTTCACTTTTTTTATCTTGAAAGCCATTTGCTATTAATACTCTTTTCGCTCTTGTGCAAGCAACATAAAGTAAATTCTCTTCTTCTAGATCTTCTTTAGCTTTACAGGAATCAAAAATACTATTTACGTTTGCATTATGTTTGCAAATTCCTGGAATATATAAAACAATATCTTTGCAAGAAAAATCTGCATTAAATTTTGGGTATATTTTTAATTTATTACTTCTATTATTTTTCCTATAAGTTTGAGCTAGAAATACAACATTAGACTCCAAGCCTTTCGCCGAATGTATAGTCATTATCCTAACGGAATCACTAGAAATGCGTTCAAAAGATTCAGGATAATCTTTTATCTGCTCAATACAGTATAGGAAATGAAATGGAGTCACATACCTTCCATTATTAATTTTTAAACTTAAATTAAGGAAATTAAGAAAATTATTTTTTATTTCATAATTTTTTAAATCATTATTAGTCTTGTATAGATCAATTATATTAAGATCATAATATATTTTATCAAGTAAATCATGCATGGGTATTTTACCTAAAAGTTTTTTCCAGCAAGCAACATATTTATTATTTTTACTTTTAAAAATAAAATTTTCTAAGTCGCTAAATTTCGTAATATTGCAAGATCTAAGATGATCAAGGCTATAATTAAAAATAGGTGATATTAGAAGATTGAATAGCTCACGATTATTATCTTCTCCTAAAATTAAATATTTCAAAAGATTATTTAAATCTAATATTTCAGAGCTCTCAAGTAGAGAATTTTTTTTGTCAGTTAATACGGGTATAGATTTTCTTATTAATTCTTCTTCTAAGAATTCTATATGGGTTCTATTTCTTACAAGAATTAAGATGTCTCTAAAAGATGTATTTTTGTTTTTAGTAATTTTAAGTATTTTTTCTGAAACAAGAATTGACTCATATTCGTAAACATTATCAGATGGATAGTCAATATTATTAATTTCAACTAGACCTTGATCTTGTATTTTTGTAAAAAATTCCTCTTTTCTATTGCTGAAGATACCATTAACAAATTTAACAATTTCTTCAGATGACCTTCTTGATTCATTCAAGTACAAATCTTCAGCGTCGAAATTTCTTATAGTATATTCTCTGCACTTTTTAAAAAGTTTAGGCTCAGAGCCTCTAAAGCCATAAATAGATTGACGTGTATCACCAACTATAGTCACGCTACTAGAATAAGATAAATTAATCATTGCGTCCAAAATCATCTTTATAATTTTCCACTGCATATAGTTAGTATCTTGGAATTCGTCTATTAGGATATGATTTATAGAATTTGCAATTTTAAAAAATACCCAATCATCTTTACTCGCAGAAGATAATTTCTTGTAACATAGCCATGTTATATCTTCGTAATCGTATAAATTATCTTTTTTTAAATCATTTTGATACTCTTGAAAAAATACTTCTACAATAAATTTCCAAGAATTCTGTATCTCATGATATATTTTTTCTTCATATTTATTGATCTCGTTAATAAATATATCTTCCTTAATATTATTTTTTTTTAAATAATTTAGAACTGCAATTCTAGGTTTCTTGTCATTTGTTAGAAAAAAACCTTGTATTTTTAATATTTTCTTATCTATATCTATTTTTATATCGTCAGAAGATAAAAAATTAGATAGCTCATTATATTTATTACTTACCTTATTATTTTTAATAATATTATTAATTGCTGCTACATGTTTTTTTTTATATATAGACAGTCTTTTATTCGCATCATTACTTTCATCTTTTAGTATTAGATTTTCTCTAATCTCTAAATAATAAGATTTTTTATTTATTATATTTTTTATAGATTCTTTGGTGTTATGAAGACCGATATTATCTATTAAAAAATTAATATTTCTCTGTGTATGCGAATTATCTTTCAGATATTGACTGCTAAATATTCTATTTATAATATTTTGTGATATTAGATCACGGTAAGAATTTGTTTTAATATTTTTATTTATTTCTTTATCTAAATGAAGTAATGAAAGTATCTCTATAAAGAAAGCATCAAATGTGGAGATTCTTATATCTTTTGTGCTTAATTGCATATTTACAAATAATTTTTTTGCTTTATCAGAATAAATTTTTATATCTTCTGTTATTCCTATTTCATTAAGTTCGCTTTCTAATTTCCGAACATCTAGGTTTGACCATAATTCTATCTTTTCATTTAGCCTTTCTATCATTTCTGCTGCTGATTTTTTCGTGAATGTTATAGCTGTAATCTTATCTGGACTAACGTCATCTAGTAATAACCTAAGAATTTTTGATATTATTATCCATGTTTTCCCAGTGCCAGCTGCTGCGATTACATTTATACTTTTTCCTGGTTTTAAACAATCATTTATATTCATATGTTATTGTAATAATATGTTACCTACATATATTAATTTCTGAGTTAGACTCTTTTTATGAATAGAATAGCATTATTTTTAGCTACAAATATGGCAATACTCTTAGTTTTGAGTATCTCAATGTCTATTTTTGGTATAGAGGGTGTTTTAGATGATCAAGGAGTTGATCTTAACCTGAGTTCCCTTTTATTTATTTCCTCGATAATTGGCTTTACAGGAGCTTTTATATCTTTGGCTATATCTAAGTGGATGGCTAAGAAAAGTATGGGTGTTGTTATAATACTAAGTCCTAAAAATGACACTGAAGAATGGCTTTTGAAGACTGTAAATGAAATATCAGCGAAAGTTGATATTAAAGCACCGGAATTTGGAATATTTAATTCTCAGCAATTAAATGCTTTTGCTACTGGCGCATCAAAAAATAATGCCCTCGTTGCTATTAGCTCAGGACTAGTATCGCAAATGAATAGAGGAGAGGTTGAGGCGGTTATTGCCCATGAAATTTCCCATATTAGCAATGGTGACATGATTACTATGACGTTAATTCAAGGGATAATAAACACTTTTGTAATTTTTTTTTCAAGAATTATAGGTCACTTTGTTGACCGAGTAATTTTCAAAGTTCAACGCGGACATGGCCCAGCTTATTACATTGCCAGCATAATCACTCAAATATTATTATCTATTTTGGCAAATATAATAGTAATGTGGTTCTCTAGAAAAAGAGAATTTGAAGCAGATGCTTCAGCAGCAAAATTAGTGGGAGCAAATAAAATGATAGCAGCATTAAAAGTGTTATCGAATAAATCTCCAGATGCTCTCCCAGATCAGATGGCAGCATTCGGAATATCAGGGAAAAAAGAAAAATCATATAAAAGTTTATTTAGCAGCCACCCTTCTATAGAATCTAGAATAGAATCATTACTCAGGAATAGTTAAATAATTATGGCAGTTTACAATACAAGTACTATTAAAAATGGCTTAAAGGTTTTAATTAATAATGAACCATTTGAGATTATAGATAATTCTTTTCATAAGCCAGGTAAAGGACAGGCTTTTAGTAAAGTAAAATTTAAAAATTTAACTAATGGAAGAGTAGTTGAGAGAACATTGAAAATTGGTGATAGCTTAAATTCGGCAGATGTTGAAATTTCTGAAATGCAATATCTTTATAATGATGACTCAGATTACTTTTTTATGAACACAGAAAGCTTTGAGCAAATCTCGATATCAAAAAATATTATGAGCAACAATACGATGTGGTTAAAAGGAGAAGAGTTATGCTCTATTACTTTTTTTAATAATAACCCGATAGGTATTGAGTTACCTATATTTGTAGAATTAATGATTAAGCATTCAGAGCCAGGTCTAAAAGGCGATACTACCTCGAAAGCAACAAAATCGGCAGTGCTAGAGACAGGCGCGACAATACAGGTTCCGCTTTTTGTAAATGAAAATGATATGGTTAAGATAGACACGAGATCAAAAGAATATGTGTCGAGAGTTAAAGCTTAAAGCTTTTTTAACAGCTCATCTCTAATTAATATTTTTTTATCGTTCGATATATTCTCTGACCAGCTACCATTAATTTTATTTATTAGAAGAATTACGGTTGAACCAAGATTAAACATACCAATTTCCTGTCCTTTTTTATAATGCTTTATATCTTCAGAATTATTAAATGTATTTACACTGTTTCTATATTTTGATGGCGCTATGATTCCTTGATCAGCTAAAGATATGCAGCCAACATTTACAGCACCAACCATAACTAAAGACATTAAAAAGCCATCATTCTTAAAAGACATGACAACTCTTTCATTTCTTGAATATAATTTTTTAATACCTCTAGTGGCGTATGGGGCAACACTAAAAAGTGACCCAGGGATATGTGTAACTTTAATTAAATCTGCATCACAAGGCATATAGATTCTATGGCAATCTTTTGGCTCTAAATAAATATTAATAAACTTGCCATTGCTGAAATCATTGTGTTTCTCATGAATTAATTCATTAACTGAGTACTTGTATTTTTTTGCATGTATAAAAGTATTGGAATTTATTTCACCATAACCTGCTATTGTTCCATCACAAGGTGAAATTATATTGTCAGTATCATCAACACTCTTTCTGAAAGATAAATCTAGCTCCCGTGTAAAAAAGTCATTCAATGAAATATAATTTTTAATATTTTTTATTTTATATTCTTCTAATTGAATTTGAAAAAGAGAAATATAGGATTTTATAAAAAAATTCTTCAGATTAACGTCTTCAACTCTCGACACTTTAAACATTATATTGGATATTAAATGCAAGGGAGCTATATGAAATAATACAATTTTTAATTGATTAAAAAGTTTTTTTAAATTTTCTTTCATTTTTTATTATTATCTCTCTTAATTTTGATACAATATACGGCATGCCAGGAAATAGTCACGGACAATTGTTTAAAGTAACCACATATGGCGAAAGTCATGGTGAAGCTATTGGCTGTATAATAGATGGTTGCCCTCCAAATCTCAAGATTGATTTAGATTATATTCAAAAAGATTTAGATAGAAGAAAGCCTGGTAAGACAAGGCATACCTCTCAAAGAAGAGAGTCAGATACTGTAAAAGTACTATCAGGGGTGTTTGATGGGAAAACTACAGGCACACCTATTAGCTTAATAATTTACAACGAAGATGCCAGGAGTAAAGATTATTCTGACATTAAAGATTTATATAGACCTGGTCATGCAGATATTACATACGATAAAAAATACGGCAATAGAGATTACAAGGGTGGCGGAAGATCTTCAGCAAGAGAGACGGCTACAAGGGTAGCTGCTGGAGCTATAGCAAAATTATATTTAAAAGAAAAATTTAATATTGAAATTCAGGGATTTGTGTCACAACTTGGCCCCATTATTCCAGATAAAATAAATCACAAGAGTATAGAAGATAATCCTTTTTTCTTTCCAGATGAATCAAAAGTTGAAGAGCTGGAAAAATATATGGATGCGCTTAGAAAAGAAGGAAATTCAATTGGCGCAAGAATTAATGTCACAGCAAATAACGTTCCGGCTGGGTTAGGGGAGCCTGTTTTTGATAGGATAGATGCTGATATTGCAAAAGCCATGATGAGTATAAATGCAGTTAAAGCTGTGGAGATAGGAGCAGGATTCTTATCTGTTACGCAAAAAGGTACCGAGCATAGGGATGAAATCGATTCACAAAAAGGTTTTTTAAGTAACAATTCAGGTGGCACATTGGGCGGTATAACTTCTGGTCAAAATATAGAAGTTAGTATTGCTATTAAACCTACTTCAAGTATTCGTATTCCAGGAAAAACTATTGATAATAAAGGGAATGATTCTACAGTTATAACAAAAGGTCGACACGATCCATGCGTGGGAATAAGAGCTGTTCCTATAGCAGAAGCAATGTTAGCTTTGGTTTTAATGGATCATGCTTTAAGGCATAAAGCTCAAAATTTGTGACCATAAATAAATCTTATTTACAACTCTCATCTTTTTATTTTTTTTACTTTTCATGTCTAGGTGCTTTTTTACCGTACTGGCCACTTTATCTAAATGATAAAGATTTTTCTGCTTATGAGATAGGTATGATTACTGGGGTCATGATCGGAACAAAAATTATCGCTCCAAATTTGTGGGGATGGATTGCAGATAAAACTGGTTTAAGACATAGGGTGATTCAGTTAGGGACATTTTGTAGCTTTGTGATTTTTATGTTCGCATCAACAATAGAAAATTTTTCAAGCATGCTTGCACTAATTTTTTTCTTTAGTTTCTTTTGGAATGCATCTTTACCGCAATTTGAAGCTGTAACTATGAATACCCTAGGATCATCGTATAATAAATATAGTCAAATCAGGTTATGGGGTTCGCTAGGGTTTATAATATCTGTACTTTCTCTATCAGTACTTACAAATAAATTTGGCATAAGCGTAGTTCCTCTATGTATTTGTTTTTATTTATTTCTGACTTGGTTAGTTACACTTTTCATAAAAAGCCCGGATACTATTTCTAAAGCCCATAATAATTCTTTGATGAGTATTGTAATGAAGCCAGCTGTAGTGGGAATATTAATATCATGTTTTCTTATGCAATTAAGCCACGGTCCTTTTTATGCTTTTTTTGCAATCTACTTGTCTGAAAATAGCTATAACACCAATTTAATAGGAATTATTTGGTCATTAGGAGTAATTGCCGAAATTTTAATTTTTATGAAAATATCTTCCTGGATACCAAAGTATGGCTTGCAGAATTTATTTATCATAAGTTTTGTTTTTGCAGTGGCGAGATGGCTATTGATTTCATTCTTCGCAGATAATATCATTCTTGTGGTAATAGCAACTTTATTCCATGCCATTACATACGGAATGTATCATGCGGTCTCTATCTCATTGATTCATGAGTATTTTACAGGAGAGCTTCAAGGAAGGGGGCAAGCCCTGTATTCAAGCGTCAGTTTTGGGCTTGGGGGTTCGATAGGGAGCTTTTACAGTGGTTATTTTTGGGAATCAGCTGGTGGATCAACAGTATTTTTATATGCTTCATTATTTGCTTTTTTAGGTTTTATTGTGTCACTTATCTTAGTAAAATCTAATAATAAAAGTATTTGGGAGGGTTGAAAAAAATTATGAAAAAAACTTTGTATGACAAATTGTGGGAAGAGCATCATATCCATACATATGATAATGGCTATAGTTTAATATATGTTGATAAGCATTTGATACATGAAGTTACCTCTCCCCAGGCATTCGAGGGCTTAAGGCAGGCTAACAGAAGTATTTGGAATAAGAAAAGTATTATGGCGGTTCCAGACCATAACGTTCCAACGACCATGAGGGAAAACGGTATTAAAGACCCCATATCAAAAATTCAAGTAGATGCACTTAATAAAAACTGTAAAACTAATAATTTATTAAAATTTGATCTGGAGGATATAAGACAAGGGATCGTTCATGTTGTGGGGCCTGAACAAGGCATAATATTGCCTGGCATGACAGTAGTTTGTGGTGATTCTCACACATCTACGCATGGAGCATTGGCTGCCCTCGCTTTTGGAATAGGCACTTCAGAAGTGGAGCATGTTTTGGCTACTCAATGCTTGCTGCAAAAAAAATCTTTAAATATGAATATAAATATAATTGGGGAAATGCCTGAGCATTTTTACTCTAAAGACTTAGCCTTGTTAATAATAAGTAAAATTGGTACAGCTGGAGGAACGGGTCATGCTATAGAATATTCGGGAGCCTCTATTAGAAATCTTTCGATGGAAGCGAGAATGACGTTATGTAATATGACTATAGAAGCTGGTGCTACAACAGGACTAATCGCGGTTGACAAAAAGACTATTGATTATGTTGAAAACAAGCCTTATGCCCCAAAAGGAAAGGATTTTCTGCAAGCAAAAAAATATTGGGAAAATTTAATTTCTGATGAACAGGCTACTTACGATAAAACAGTAAACATAGATATAGGAAGCGCAGGACCAATGATGACCTGGGGAACGTCTCCAGAAATGGCGGTCAATATAGATGGTAGATTGCCAGATTTAGATGAAGAACAATTTTCTTCCAAGAGACAGGATTTATTAAACGCTTTTTCTTATATGGGTTTAAAGGAAAAGCAGGATATCAATTCAATTAAATTAGATAAGATTTTTATAGGCTCGTGCACAAATTCACGGATAGAGGATTTAAGAATCGTAGCGAATATAGTTAAAAATAAAAAAGTTTCTAGTAATATTAAAAGTGCAATTATTGTTCCTGGGTCAGGATTAGTAAAAGAAGAGGCGGAAAAAGAGGGCTTAGATAAAATTTTTACTAAATCTGGTTTTGAATGGAGGAGCCCAGGTTGCTCAATGTGCTTAGGTATGAACGATGATAAACTCAATGAGTATGAGAGGTGCGCTTCAACATCCAATAGAAATTTTGAGGGCAGACAAGGGCGATTAAGTAGAACGCATTTAGTAAGTCCGGCAACTGCTGCAGCTGCAGCTATATACGGGCACTTTATTGACATTCGAGATATAATATAAACTATGAAGAAATTTAAAAATGTAGAGTCTGTAATAGCATACATAGATCGAAAAAATATTGATACGGATGCAATTATTCCAAAGCAGTATCTTAAATCTGTAACTAGAGAGGGCTTTGGAGAAACATTATTCGATGACTGGCGATACATAGATCCTGGAAAATTAGGAGATAACCATAGCTTAAGGAAAAAAAATCCAGAATTTTTTCTACACAACTCTAAGTATGATGGTGCCAAAATCTTACTAGCTGGAGATAATTTTGGATGCGGGTCTTCAAGAGAGCACGCTGTTTGGGCTATAATGGATTATGGGTTTGATGTGGTCATATCAACTAGTTTTGCTGATATTTTTTATAATAATTGTTTTAAAAATGGACTTTTACCAATAGTTCTTTCGCAAGATGATTTTGAGGCGATAAGCGCACGGATTAGCGATAAAAATAATCAATACGCTGTAAGTTTAGAAAACCAATTGATATCTTGTATTGATTTTGAGATTAAGTTTGAAATAGACAAAAGAAGAAAACATGTTTTACTTGAAGGGATTGATGACATATCTGAAACTTTAAAATTAAGTAAAAAAATAAAAAATTATGAAGATAGTAAGTTTATAAAAACACCCTGGATATTTAATGGATAAGAAAATGAAGATTTTAATTTTGCCAGGAGATGGTGTAGGTGCAGAAGTTACGTCAGAAGCATTAAAAGTTATTAATGTGATTTCTGATCTATACAGTTTGAATGTAGAAATAGACCATGGTTTATTTGGCGGGGTAGCTGTAGATAATCTAAATAACCCATTTCCAGACGAAACTAAAGATAAGATTCAAAAATCTGATGCTGTTTTACTTGGAGCAGTTGGGGGCCCACAATATGATGATCTCACTAAAGAAAAAAAACCTGAGTCAGGGTTATTAGCACTAAGAAAGCATTTAAACTTATTTATTAATATCAGACCTATTATTTCTTTTGGTGAATTAGTTAATTCGTCCACTATAAAGAGTGAATATATTGATAATTTAGACGTTGTGATTATAAGAGAGTTAGTCGGTGGATTATATTTTGGAGAGCCGCGTGGCTTTAATGAGGATAATACCGAAGCGTTTAATACAATGAGATATAATAAATTAGAAATTAATAGAATTTCAGATTACGCTTTTAAGCTATCTCAAAAAAGGTCAAAGAAATTATGTTCTGTGGATAAAGCAAATGTTCTCGAGGTGTCTCAGCTATGGAGGTCTACTGTTATTGAGTTATCTAAGAACTATAAAGATGTTAATTTATCCCACATGTATGTTGATAACGCAGCTATGCAGTTAGTTCAAAATCCCAAACAGTTTGATGTGATAGTAACTGAAAATTTATTTGGGGATATATTGTCTGATATTGCATCGGTTCTAACTGGCTCTATAGGTATGCTTCCATCAGCCTCATTAAATGAAAATAATTTTGGCGTTTATGAGCCTATACATGGATCAGCCCCTGATATAGCTAATCAAAATATTGTAAATCCAATTGCAACAATACTATCTGTTGCAATGTTATTTCAGCATACATTTAATAGATTAGATATTTATAATCATATTTTGAGTTCTGTTAGATTAGTTTTAAAAGATAATAAGCTTACAAAAGATTTGTCAAATAATGACAAATATATATCTACAAGCGATATGGGAAATTTTATAGTTGAGAAGCTAAAGGGCACATATGATAAATAAAAAATATAATATTGCGATTGTTGGCGCTACTGGTGCTGTTGGTCAGATGATGATTAAAATATTATTCGAAAGAAAGTTTCCGATAAATAATTTATATCTCTTGGCAAGTGAGAAGTCTAGTGGAAAAATAATAAATGTTAATGGTGATGATTACAAGATTCAGAATTTAGATAATTTTGATTTTAAAAATACGGATATTGCGATGTTTTCTGCGGGTGGGGATATTTCAGAAAAGTACGCAAGCGTTGCAACTAAGAATAATACAATAGTAATTGATAATACCTCATTTTTTAGATATAAAGACAACGTACCTTTAATTGTCCCAGAGGTTAATAGTGATAAAATATCTCAGTACAAAGAAACTGGAATTATTGCAAACCCAAATTGCTCAACCATACAAATGCTAGTTGCAATAAAACCTATTCACGATATATGTAAGATAAAGAGAATTAATGTCTGCACTTATCAAGCAGTATCCGGATCTGGAAATTCAGCAATAGAGGAATTAAAGGATCAAGTTAATGCGTATGTTAAAAATGAAAAAATAATTAATAATGTTTATCCAAAGCAAATAGCTTTTAATGTTATTCCGCAAATAGATAAATTTTTAGAAAATGGCTATACAAAAGAAGAAATGAAAATGGTCTGGGAAACAAAAAAAATCTTAGATAATGATATTGAGGTTAATCCAACAGCGGTTAGAGTGCCGGTATTTTTTGGGCATTCAGAGGCCGTCCATTTAGAACTAGAAAATAAAATTACAGCTGATGAGGTCAAGAAACTCTTAGGAGCCAAGAATAGCGGGGTGACTTTGGTTGATGAGCATAAAGATGGGGTTTATCCTTGTGCAGCTAACGAGTGTGAGGACAGCAATGAAGTTTTTGTTGGAAGAATTAGAGAAGATATATCAACAAAAAACGGAATTAATATGTGGGTAGTTAGTAATAATATCCGAAAAGGTGCCGCGTACAACAGCGTGCAAATTGCAGAAATATTAATTAAAGATTACATATAAATATATTGAAATGAGA